>FZPS01000192.1_pt82:0-107500 | contig 129498 bp, 125 predicted proteins | sample 1817821 | NCBI WGS metagenome assembly FZPS01 (sample SAMEA104158645, study PRJEB21678) | metagenome | place: Germany | collected 2015-04-21
CTTATCTGCCAGAACAAACTCTGCAGGAATTAGCACCGCTACTGCCCAGCGCAGCCGGTTGCCGGGTTTCATTGGGCCAGTCCCTCAACCGCTCTTGATAAGAGTTCATTAAATTATCATTTCAATGGTATCACAGCGTGGAACATGCCGTCAATGAATAATCCAAGAGCGTCCGTAGAACGACCAGAGTATCGTTCACAGCACTTTGGTGTCATGCTGACACCCGACACCGTTACCGAAAAAGGTGTCACGAGAACCGTCCCCCTGACACCCCCTCCCCCTGACACCCCCAAAGGTGGAGGCTCAACGACCGGAAGATGATTTGACATTTTCGGGTTCCCGGCCGTGCAGCCACATGGCTACCTTATCGAAATCCTCTTCATTCCACTGCCTGATCTTGGCAATTTCCCTGATACTCGGTCTTTCCGTACCATCAAAGAAAAATGAGTGCACAATCTGGGTTTCCGGGTAGACCTCGAGGATTCCCCAGCCTTCGTAATATGGATTATCAGTAAAATCCCTGACCTCCTCGGGAGTCAAAAGATACTGATAGACTACCTGCCCGTCTTCATAGATCTTTTCCAGTTCCATCTTGAAATCTCCCCTTCGCTAAGCTCCAAAACACACCCCGGCGTTTTGATTATGATTTCCCTGCCGGGACCGCCCTCTTTACACTAAACTAGCACTATTCGAGACTGGACACAAGCATGCCGCCAATAGTGTGGAAACTTGAAGTCCTTTTCATATCAGGGTTTATATAACTCCTCCGGACTGGTCAAGCGGCCGGCAGCCCCTTTTCTCCCACCTTCCGAACCAGCTTCTCTGTCAGGGGTTCACCAAACCGCAGGTAGTTGAACAGTATCCGGTAACGATATAATGCCCAGTGATCAGCCACCAGGTTCTTGAAGTATTAACATACATTGTAGACGAGCTCCTTTTCGGTTACCTTATCCAAACGGAAAGCATATGTTGGAAATGTATCTTGGAGTTGCGGAGGGATTTTATGATTAAGTCTTACGATCGGGTTAAGGCAGTAGCGTATGCCCATGAGTGGGCCCTAAAGCGTAACCCTCGATTCTATGACTTCTCGAACATCGGGGGAGACTGCACCAACTTCGCCTCCCAATGCCTCTACGCCGGTAGCGGGGTCATGAATTACTCCCCCACCAACGGGTGGTATTATATCGATCTGAACTCACGCTCCCCATCCTGGACAGACGTGGACTTCCTGCATCAGTTCCTGGTAACCAATCGGTTCCAGGGGCCCTTTGGCCGAGAAACCGGGGTGGAATCAATTCAACCCGGGGACATCATACAGCTCTCCTTTGTAGGAAATAACGATTTCAACCATTCACCGGTAGTCGTCGCCACCGGATCACCTCCCCGGATCAACAACATACTGGTGGCCACTCATTCTGCGGATCACGACAATTACCCCCTGAGCAGGTTCAACTGGCGGCAGATTCGGTTCATACATATAATGGGGGTCTACATTTAGAGGGGATACAATAATGCCGGTAAAGGGCCTTCGTATCCATCATAACCCGCATTTCCCCATACCCATGTCTCCCGCTGTTCTTCCATGGTTAGGCGCACTAACCCGCAGTCCGCTTCACCGCAAGGCCCAACCGGCACCCGCCCCAACAAGCAAAGAGGTGGGGCAGAGATCGCCCACCTCTTGCGGCAACCATTTTTCCGGTTTTAACCTGTTCGGGTGCGGTGCTGTCAAACAAGACCTGATATCATCATTTACCCTTGGTGAGGACCATAGTCCACTCACCATCGGCCTCATTTCTGATTTCAACCTCAAAGCCTTGAGATTTGGCCAACCTGGTTACATTCTGCTTGGCCGTACCTCCGGACCCTTCAATCTGCAGCTCCTGAACTCCGGAATCCAGCACTTTTTTGGTTTTCATAACCGGCAGGGGACAACTCAGGCCTCTTACATCCAGAATATCCATCTATGCCTCCACCTCCCGATAAGCCCAGCCAATAAAGCTGACCACAATTATTCCGATTATAACTGCCGCTTCACCCCAGGGTGTGGTCCCGCCCGGACCAGCCGCCAGCAGGAAATTGTGGGATATGGCGGCTCCGGCTACCATCCCCAGAACTGCGGTGGCAGCATCGGTGTCCCCTTCACTGCCGAGGACAATCTGCCGTAAGGGACATCCTCCAAGAAGAACCGCACTCAGTCCTACCAGGAAGAGTCCCAGGAAGTTGAAAATATGATTGGTATGAGCTATGGGCTGGTCAGCAAACCCCAGGCGGAAGTTGCCGAAGTAGATGTTAAGTGCCATAACCCCAACCAGTATTCCCAGATAAGCCAGCAGCATTCCGTATTCCCGGATGAGGAAGAAATCGCGGAAGCCCCCGCTCAGACACAGGCGGGCCTTCTGAGCCAGAAATCCGACCAGCAATCCAGCCCCCAGGGATATCCATAGCGGAGCGTGCATGCTCCCCGGGCCTTCCTTGCTGAAGAATAACGGTCCCCCCGCTTCCGGGTTGACGTTGAATCCGCCCACCAGCATGATCAGAAGCACCACGGCGACAGCAATCAGAATGTATCCCCCAACCTGACTGCCTTTGTCGGTGCGAGCCGCTCCCAGATCAAACCCCTTGCGGAGGAAGAAGACCCCCAAGAGCACCCCACCGATAAAACCGGCCAGGCCGACCACCGCATTCAGGTCTCCCCCGCCAATTCTCAGGATGTCCCGCAGGGGACAGCCCAGGAATACCAGAGCCCCGATCATCATAAACATCCCCAGGAAAAACCTCACCAGGGTTGAAGAACCCCCCCGGCTCCTGAATTCCCCGGCCGTGAAAGCGGCGACAAAAGCACCGATCACCAACCCGAGGATCTCCGGTCTCACGTACTGCACCACTCCGGCCCGCTGAAAACCGAGTGCACCGGTAATATCCCTCAGGAAACAGGCAATGCAAAAACCCATGTTTCCCGGGTTTCCCATCACCACCAACACCGCAGCCAGGATACCGATAATCAGCCCTGTTGCAACCAGAAATGCCCTTTCCCTGTCCAAAATACTTCTCCCCTTTTATAACATTTATTTATATCATATATAGCTGATAATAGGGGATCTATTCGCGGCGGATGTCCTGTCTCCTGCTATAGTTATTATGAAATATTGTTATGGTTCCCGGAGTTTTTGCGAACAGTTTTGTTATTTTTTGGTATGAGCAGCTCTGAGGGGCCCCTAGTTGTACTCATGAGGCGAAAAGCTGTAAAATATATGTATTCTGGTTGTTCCGATAAAAAAGGAGGTTCTGTTGTGTCCGGGTCCAAAGCAAATGATAAAACGCAAGAATTTGTTGGAGAATTCTCTCTCCCATCACCCCGGTGTTCATCATTCATTAAAGGCGAATTTATCGAGTATATACCGGGGAAGAGCCTCACCCTGGCATTCCCGGTTCTGGAGGATTACTTAAACCCGGCCCAGACCATGCAGGGAGGAATCATTACTGCCGCCTTTGATAATGTGTTCGGGCCCTTTTGTTTCCTCGAATCTAAAACAGGTTCTACCGCCGCTATTGATATCAACACCACCTATCACCGCCCGATCATGGCCGGGGATGTGCTGACTGTAACCGTACATCTAATCGCCAAGGGACGAACCTTCATTCACATGTCCGGGGAGGCTTACGACAGCCGGAACAAGCTGATTGCAACCTGCACCACCAAGTATATGGTGCTTGATCGCAGCAACAGTTCCCACCCGGCGACCCAACTGAGTTGATCCACAGGTGTGAAGCGGCGGCAACAGTGATGGCTGGTAAACGCAGCCGGGCGCCCGGCCAGGATTAAACACTCGTATCTGCGGGAATGATCTTAAGGTTGAAATGTCTATGAAATCGTCATACCTCTTTGCGATTTTAATATTTGCCCTGGTTTACGGGTCGCTTAACTTTTACATCGGGTGGCACCTTTGGGGGATACTGCAGGCTTGGGTGCCATTATCATTAAGCTGGGTATACTGGACTATTTTCTGGTTGGTGGCCCTGTCATACATAATAGGCAGGGTTGGTACCGCCATCCTGCCCGGCCGCCTCAGCACCCACCTGACCGTCCTGGGCTCCTACTGGTTAGCCGGTATGTATTACCTGGTAATCATACTGCTGCTTGTCGACCTGATCGGGTTCCTGGATCACCGGTTCGGTTTCCTGCCGGAGCCCCTGACCAATCTGGTGGCGATGGGTGTAACCCTGTTAACATTAGGGATCCTGGTCTACGGCTCCTGGAATGCCCACCACCCGAGAATTACGGGGTACAGCTTGGAAATCCCCAAAAAAGCCGGTGATTTGAATGAACTGCGTATTGTGGCGGTTTCTGACGTTCACCTGGGGCCGATTGTACATAACGGGCGTCTGCGGCAGATGGTGGATATGGTCAACTCGCTGGAGCCAGACCTGGTTCTACTGGTCGGGGACATAATTGACGAGAACATCAAGCCTTTCCTTGAACAAAAAATGCCTGAAACCCTGCGGCTGTTGTCACCGAAGTATGGAGCCTATGCGGTCCTGGGCAATCATGAATACATGGGCGGTCATGTTGATGAGACCATCCGCCACCTGGAAGAAGCCGGGGTTAAGGTCCTGCGGGACGCCTGGGTTCTGATGGCTGACAGCTTTTACGTGGTGGGAAGAGATGAAGTGATGAGCCGATACACCGGGAGGAGTCCCCGAATGCCGCTCTCCCAAATGCTGGCGGGCTGTGACCACACCAAACCCATAATCATGATGGATCATCAGCCCATAGACCTGAATGAGGCTGACCGCAGCGGGGTTGACCTGCAGGTATCGGGACATACTCACTTGGGACAGCTTTTCCCCAACCAGCTGGTAACCGACCGGCTGTTTGAAAACGACTACGGCTACTTAAAAAAGGAGAACCTCCAGGTGATCGTATCCTCGGGCTACGGCACCTGGGGTCCTCCCATCAGAATAGGCAATACCCCGGAAATCGTGTATATCAAGGTCAAGTTCACGGGAAGCCGGGGCTGACATGCACATTGGAGTGAGAGTCATACTCCTTACGCTGCGTTAGTGCTAGAAAAACAGGGCCTTTCGGATCAGGATAGAACTTCGCAAAAAAAAAGGGACCGAACAGGTCCCTCGATTTCAAGCTCTGTGCTACTTGATAAGCTCGAATATGGTGGCCGCACCCTGTCCCCCGCCGATACACATGGTCACCATGCCGTATCTGACCTGCCGCCTCTCCATTTCATACATCAGAGTAGCCGTCAGCTTGGCCCCGGTGGCGCCCATGGGGTGACCCAGGGCGATGGCGCCGCCATTGACATTGACGATCTCACGATTAAGTCCCAGCTCTCTTATACAGTAAAGAGACTGAGACGCAAAGGCCTCGTTCAGCTCAATCAGGCCGATGTCCTTCAGTTCCATGCCGGTACGCTTCAGCACCTTGGGCACCGCAAATACCGGGCCAATCCCCATCTCATCCGGTCCGCAGCCTGCAACCGCAAAGCCTACGTACTTCAGCCGGGGCTTGATTCCCAGTTCCTTGGCTTTATCCGCCGACATCACCATGACTGCAGCCGCACCGTCAGTGGTCTGGGAAGAGTTGGCGGCAGTTACCGTACCACCGGGCACAAAAGCCGGACGGAGCCTGGACATGGCTTCCAAATTGGCATCATGCCTGATGCCCTCTTCATAATCGTAGAGGATCTCCTGGGTGACCGGCCTGCCATCCGGACCCAGGGTGGTAATCTTCACCGGTACCGGTACGATTTCTTCCTTGAATCTGCCGGACTTCTGCGCATCCGAGGCTCTCTTGTGGCTGGTTACCGAGAACTCATCCTGCTCCTCCCGGGTCACATTGTAGCGCCGGGCGACGTTTTCCGCCGTCTGGCCCATGCTGGTATATACTTTGGAAACCTCCGGGTCCAAAACCAGGTCCGGGTTGGGCCTGGTTATGCCGCCCATGGCGATCATGCTCATGTGTTCAACACCGCCGGCCAGCACGATATCACAGCGGTTGGCAATAATGCCCTCCGCCGCAAAGGCAATGGCCTGTGATCCCGAAGAACAGAATCGGTTGACGGTCACGGCGGGCACACTTTCCGGAATCCCGGCATAGCGGGCGGTGATCCGGGAAGTGTTCATCCCGGCCGCCTGTTCCGGAGTCGCACATCCCCAGATCACGTCATCTATCATCTCCGGCTTAAAACTGGGCCCACATCTCCTAATCGCTTCTTCCATACAGAGCTTGCCTAGGAACTCAGGCCGGGTGTCTCTTAAGGTCCCCCGGGGAGCCTTGCCGCCGGCAGTACGTACTGCGGAAACGATAACAGCTTCTCTCACTGATTTTACCTCCCTGATTAGTATATTCCTGGGACTGAATCCCTAGTTGCGCAAGGGCTTGCCGGTTTTTAGCATGTGGGCGATGCGCTCCTGGGTCTTCTCTTCGCCGCACAGGCTGATAAAGGCTTCCCTTTCAAGATCCAAAAGATACTGCTCGGTAATGGGAGCGCCTTTAACAACATCCCCGCCGGACATGACGTCAACCAGTTTGTTGCAGATATGCCAGTCATACTCACTGATCACCCCGGACAGTTTCATTCCCATGGTTCCAACCCTGATGAGACCGGTATGCGTCCTGCCGGGACAGGGGAAAGGCCTGCTGATTGGTGCATTGTATCCGGACTCAACCATGTTAAGAACCCGTTTCTTGGCGTCGGATATCAGGAAGTCGGGGTTAAAGGTGATGCCGTCAGTAGGTTTGAGATAGTGCAGCTCCTTGCCTTCCTTGGCGCTCCCTGAAACCCTCCCCCCGGCGATTGGTTCAAAATGTGCCAGCAGAAAGTCCACAACATGAGCCTGGGTGTTTTTCACCCGTTCAACCGCCCGCATGGTCATCTCTTTTACCCCGCCGCCGGCCGGTATCAATCCCATGCCGAATTCGACCAGCCCGATGTTGGTCTCGGCTGCGGCCTGGGCGGCTGAACTCTGCATTACCAGTTCACAGCCGCTTCCCAGGGTCCTGCTGTAAGGAGCCGCCACCACCGGTTTGCTCGAGTACTTCAACGCCATAAAAGTATCCTGCATGTTCTTAAGCAGCCTGTCTATCGCATTCCAATCCTTATTTTCGATGGCTTTCTGAACCACGCTCAGATCCATGCCGCTGCTGAAGTTTCTTCCGGTACCGCTAATGACCATACCTTCCCACTCCGGCTTTTTCAGTTCAGTCTGAGCCTGAATCATAGCTTCGAGCAGCTGTGGTGTTACTGCGGAATTCCGGGTGGTTATATTGAACCCCAGCACACCATCTCCCAGGTCATACAGGGTGGCGGCATCGGTGCTCATGACCACTTTGTTCTGCGACTTCAAGGCCGGGAGGACTATTACCTCCGGTTTTAACTTAACGGGGACATAGTCCTTGTCGGGTATCGAATAGTAGTAGTCAATGCCATTCTCCGTCTTGTAGAAGGAGTTAAACCCGAGTTCCAGCATCTCTTTCAACCAGGCCGGTGGAGTCTCACCTTCCGCTTCCATGCGGGCTACATATTTCTTCAGGTCCAGGCCGTTCCACTGCTCGAAAGGACCCGCCGCATGGTTGTAACCCCAGCGCATGGCGCGGTCAATGTTCAGGATATCATCAGAGACCTCGGGTATCTTTGAGGCTGCATACATAAGGTAACCCTTGTTGAACTCCCAAACAAACCTGGCCGCTTTATCGTCTCCCTCAAAAAAAGCCTCCAGTTTCTCCGGCAGGGTCTTGGCAACCCTGGCTTTCTCCAGGCTCAAAAAATCCGCCGGTTTAACGGGTACGTAGTCCCAGGTGTTAATATCCAGCATGAGCTTTTCCTTGCCCACTCGCTTGTAGAAACCGCCCTTGGTCTTGTTCCCCAGAATGCCCTTGGAGAGCATGTCAAAATAAAATTGCGGCAGTGTATAAGCTTCTTTCTCCGCCGGATCGGTTACGTTATCCTTGACGGTTCCGGTGGAGGCCACCGCAATATCCAGACCCACCAGGTCGATCAAGCCAAACGAACCGGTTCCCGGCCTGCCGGTCGGCGGTCCCATGATGGCATCGACCTCGGAGAAGGTCAGTCCCAGTTCCAGCATGAGCTTGGCGCCCTTGGGACCTCCCCAGTTGCCGAAACGGTTGGCTATAAACGCAGGAGTATCCTTACAGTGGACCACACCTTTACCCAGGGTCCGTTCGCCAAAGTCGGCCATAAACTGCACCACTTCCGGCAGGGTATCCTTGCCGGGAATGATCTCCAGAAGTTTCATATACCGTACCGGGTTGAAGAAGTGAGTGCCGAGCCAGTATCTTCTGAATTCAATCGGCATGTCTTCCGCAATGCTGTTGATGGATATGCTGGAGGTGTTGGAGCTGACAATGGTTCCGGGCTTGATATAGGGAGCTATATTTTTTAGTACGGATTTTTTTATCTCCAGGTTTTCCGGAACCACCTCCACCACCCAGTCACATTCCGACAACCAGGATAGGTTGTCTTCCATGTTGCCGGTGGTAATCAGGTCCGCGTCTTCCTTTAGCATCAACTGAGGTGGTCTTGACTTCAGGAGGGCCTGTTTATTGCCCTCCGCAATTTTGCTCCTCATTGCGGGGTTCTTTTTTTCTTCATCGCTCAGATTAGGAGGAACTATATCTAAGAGATAACTGGGAATGCCTGCGTTCGCCAGTTGTGCTGCAATGCCGCTGCCCATAGTACCTGATCCCAGGACGGCAACTCTCTTGATCTTTTTCTTCACCATTTATACCTCCGTTCTCGTCTTCGTATTGGTCATGGCCGCTACTCAAACAGTGATATTTGCGGTAATCCCCCTCCTACAGTCCCATATACGCCCCCTTTCCATTTTATCTCCCTGTTAGTGTTCCCTTGCCCGGATTATTTTCTATACCGGCCGGCTGGATGCAGCCAGGCGATGCCGCCCTGGTTTCTCCCGGGACCCATGCAAATTACCGGCCAGGCGACGAATTGTATTTACCCGTCTGTCCTGCTGATTATAGTTGCTCCGGTGCCGGCCCGGCTTCCGTAGTTCTGGACCCGGTCCAGTTTCCGTGAATTGTAATGAGCAGGCAGGCGGTTCCCGATTCAAACCCGGTTTCAAGGCCGATGACAGCTTTTGGCCTTCCTGCCGGTATAGGCGGGGGACGGTTGGCAAAAGCTGATCGAAATTATGGAAGAGTTCCGGGTTGGGTTTACAATGACTTCTTTCCCTAAGATTTGTAAAGAACGGACTTATTATACTTGTTAAACTCATAAGTCCCTGGCCGCTGCAGCCGACATACCGGTTCCTCAATCTTTCCGCCGGCGACTGCCTGATGACCGGAACATCCTGGCTGCTTACCACAGCTTGAGGGATGAAAGACAGGATAAAGATAGGATGCATCATGTTTCGTAGTGCTCACTGAACTATTCAGTCTTTTGCGGTGGGTATTCTTGGTGGTCTTCACGGTCCTTGGTTCTCCGGTCAAAACAAAAGACAAGGGTGGTTTGGATATCACCCTTGTCTCTTCAGGTACGCCGGCCGACCAACGAAGCGGCGGCTCAGGGTACAAGTTTAGCCGCGGTCTACCCATACTTTCTAGTATTCAAATATTTCGGTGGGTGCGTCTATTATTGAGCTGTCTCCGTCCTTGACCAACTCGGCAATGTACCATACGTAGGGAACCACGTTACGCAGGTAGTACTTGGCGGACAGGAACTTGCCATAGTAGAAGTTGTAATCGTAATGATCGGGTCCCAGTTCCTTCATCCGCTTATAGGCTATCAGGGCCTGTTCCAACAGGCAGTAACCGCCATAGATCTGGCCGGTCGCAGTAAGGATCCGGCGGGCATACACCTGTAAGTACCCGAACTTCTTCTCGGCCAGGTATCCGCCCATCGCCATCATAATCTCGCGGTAGGAAGCCATAGCTTTTTCCAGGTTGGCAAACTCTTTCTCCAGTTCAGGCACCGAGCCCTTGTTGGCTGCCAGGAAATCATCAATATCCTTGAGGAAATCCTGGAATGTCTGTCCCTTGTTCATAGTCCATTTACGTCCCAGCAGGTCCTGAGCCTGAATGAAGTTCGTGCCTTCCCAGATGGAATAGATCTTCACATCACGAGCAGCCTGCGCTACGGGATAGTCCTCACAGAAACCATAACCACCGTGAGCCTGGATCGATTCGCCAATCAGCCCCCAAGCCTCATCACTGGGATAAGCTTTGCATATGGGGGTAAGGACGTCGACCTTACCGCTGGCCCACTTCCTGCGCTCGGGATCCGGATCATTGTGCGCAATATCCAGGTAGTAGTAGCACTTGTGGATCATTGCTCGGCAGGCTTCCAGGGTGGCCTTGTTCAGCATCAGCATGCGCTTGACGTCTTCATGATTGATTATCTGAGTCCGCTCACCTTTGGGATTGGTCATCGGGCGACCCTGTACCCGCTCCTTGCAGTAGTTCTTGGCGTTCCAGTAGGCGTTGGCCGCAACGCAGGTAGCCATGAGCCCGGTTCCCTGGCGCTCTTCGTTCATCATCACGAACATCTGGGCCATTCCCTCGGCTCTCCCATCCGGTCCGGGAGGGTTCCCCAACAGCCAGCCGCGACAGTTGTCGTTATCCCCAAAGGCCAGGGCTGCGGTTGGCTGGCCGTGCAGTCCCATCTTGTGTTCGATAGCTGTAGTAACCACATCATTGTCTTCCAGGCTGCCATCTTCGTTTACCCAGTACTTGGGCACTACGAAAAGAGAAATCCCTTTGGTGCCGGGAGCCGCCCCTTCAATCCGGGCCAGGTACAGGTGAATAATGTTTTCAGAAAAATCTCCGTCACCACAGGTAATGAACTGCTTGCTTCCTTTTATCTTGTAAATCCGCGGGTGATCGGTAGGATAGGCCTTGGAAAGGATGTCTCCCACGTCGGACCCTGCGGTTGGCTCCGTAAGACACATAGTTCCCGACCAGGTCCCGTCAAACATCTTGGGCAGGAACATCTGTTTCAGCTTCTCATCGCCGAAATTCTGAATAAGACGAGCCGCTCCGGTGGTCAGCCCCACAGAACTGGTTCCTGCCGGGCAGGCGGCCTGGATCATTTCCATCAAGGAGCAGAAAACCACCTCGGGAATGGTTCCCTCAGCGTTTTCGTCAATATTGGAAGTCCCCCAGCCGTTTTCCTGGAGATACTTAAAAACCTTGGTCGCTCCCGGCGCACAAATGACTTTCCCGTCCTCAAACTTAACCCCGTGCTCCTCCATCTCATCGGCACAGGGTGCAATAACCTCGGCCGCAATCTTGTGAACTTGGTCGACCATCATGTCAATGTCATCTTTGCTGTAATAATCTTTGAACTTGTCATAGGCAAAGATTTCCTCGGTGGGAAGCCATTCTTTGAGAATGAATTTTAGGTCACGGGTGTTATAAGAAAAAACAGAACTCATCGAATACATCCTCCCTTTACAGATAATAGAGATAACGGAAGTCTCTTAAATATCTCGGGCTGCCGGAACATACCCCTCAGACCAGTCTTCATAGTGCACTGAATCACTTTTTCTATCTCTCGGTTCATCCAAGATCCCTGCAGGCCGAAGGCATTATACTTCCGCAACCGGATTGACATCTGCGGGTGTAATCTCCAGTATTGTCTACACCCGCGAATATGGAGTCAACCTCTCACCTCCTTTTGACCCCCATCCCGAATATCATTACTTATATTAATTCTACAACGAAAGGCCAATCCCTGTATAATCGAACAGTAAAAAATTATGGGAAGTCTCTCTCCATGGTCCAGACGGGCATTAATTCTTAGAGGTCGCGGCTGGATAATTTATAGATGCCAAGCCCGATAAACAGCAGAATATAACCGGCAGTATAAGCCAGCATCTCCATACTGGGCGGGGTAATCGTCAAAAAAGGAGTAAATCTCATCAACTGTGCGGGTACCGGGCTTCCTTGTAAGAGCAGGTAGTTCACCAGGCGGTACAACGAATCAACCGGCAGGAGGAGGCTGGTTAAAATCCCTATCATGGTCAGCGAAGAAGCGGCCGCGGTTCCTGATGCTCCCGCGGTTAAAGCCATGGAGGACATCTGCACCCCGACATACTCTAACATCCCGCCAATCACGGCGACACTATAAAGCATGAACATGAATACACCGTTTCCCAGGGTGCTCAAAAAGGTACTGCCCCACAGACTTACTGCCAGCAGTACCAGCGGCTGCAGGGCAAAAAGGACCATGGCACTGAAAAACCCGTCTGAATAGAAATGGAAGACGCGCCATACAATCATATTGGTAGCGATAAACACAAAGAGGCTGTATACTACCAGAGCCAACCCCAGTCCGGCGTACTTGCCCAGGAATATCTGGGTCCGGGAAATCGGCTTGGCTGCGGTGGCCGGCATGATTCCGTTTTCGATATCCGCGGAGATGGCTCCTGCTGAGGAAAAAACCGTGACCAATGATACCAGCATCCCACTGACGAAAAGACCGGCGGTCAGTAATTCACCCGCCAGCGACAAGCGTACCAGTTCAGCGGTTTCCGGTATATCTTTACCCACATAATGAAGTCCCAGCCACAAAATGCTGAGATACACGACGGTCAGGACCAGTCCCAGCAGCAGAATTCTCTTATTCAGCATCTCGCGAAAGGTGAGGCGTGCAATGGTAATCATCAGCGGCTTCCCCCATAATATTTATAAACACATCCTCCAGAGAAAAGCCGGAGGTAGTCATCTCGTACAGGTCTCCCCCATTCTGCACGACAATCGATGCCAGGACCGGTAATAAGTCTTCTGAGGCAACCGCAACCTGGACCAGACCATTATCGATAAATACCTCCTGGCTAACCGCGCGGATCGACTCCAGAATCCGGGGACTCCCCGTGTAGCGCAGACTAACCACCTGTTTACCGCCGGTAAAATTGGAAAGCCTGCCCTGATCCAGGATGATCCCACCTTTAATAAACGCTACATGATCGCAGGTCATCTCCACTTCACTCAGCAGGTGGCTGTTCAGGAAGACGGTTTTGGACTCAGAACGCAGGTTTTTGATTATTTCCCGGATTTCTCTTCGCCCTATAGGATCAAGAGCTGAGGTAGGCTCATCCAGGAAGACGAGTTCAGGATCCGGCAGCAGTGCACTGGCTATACCCAGGCGCTGCTGCATGCCCTTGCTGTATGACCGGATCGGTTCCCTCTCCCTTCCCCGGAGCCTAACCATCTCCAATACCACCGGGATCCGCTCCTTGAGAAATCTCCGTTCCAAGCCGTACATGGCTCCATGGAACTCCAGGAGTTCCCTCCCGGTAAGCCACTCCTGAAAGCGGAAGTTTTCCGGTAAAAAACCGATCTTGCGGCGTACCTGCTTATTCCCCAGCGGTTGGCCCAGAACCATCCCCTGTCCATCCGTAGGCCGCAGCAAACCGATCAGGGTCTTGACAACTGTACTCTTGCCTGCGCCGTTCGGACCCAAAAAGCCGAAAACCTGCCCCTCGGAAACCGAGAGGCAGATGTCACGGCAGCCCGGCTTACCATCATACAGTTTGGTCAGGTTAAGGGTCTCAATAATCATCCTATTTCATCCCTTCGGCCATCTCCAAAATCTGTTCCAGGGGCAACTGCCCGTTTATGCTGTAGATGATCCCGTTCTCACTCCAAAGCACCGTGGTAGAGGTGGAGTCCATGGAATGTTCCGGCTCATTATTCCAGATGACCCCCTGGTGACCCCGCACCGTTACCGGCTGTAAATTGGCAGTCGTCGGGATAACCATGGTATGTCTCCAGTCGTCGATACTGGCCAGTTGCTGTCTGATTTTCTCCGGCCAGAAAGGCAGGCTGAGCAGGGCATCCTTAACCTCTTCCACTTCAATATTGCCAGGAACCGCTAGTTTCGGGCTTCTCATCTGAACTATGGAAACAGGAGGCAAACCCGCCGATCGGTAGTTCAGGAACACCCGAGGAGGAGCGCTCAGGGTTATCGTCTGCTGATCAAGTTCCCGGGGCAGCAGCCGGGTGCCCCCCAGACTGTATATCATGCTGTTAATTCCAGGCACATTAAGAGTCAGACTCATCTGGGCTTGTTTCTTAACGGATACCCGCGGTGTAACGTAACCATCAATATCGAGCTGTATTATTTTGAAACCCACAATTTCAGCGGCCTCGTCCAAAGTGCATTCCGGGAGAATCTCCTCGGATCCGACTATCTTGAAAGTCCCTATATTATCAATATCGATCTCCTTGAGCCCGTTCCGAATCGCCGTATCGATCTGTGCCATCTCATGAGTAATGATTTCTATGGTCTCAATCCGGTCCACCCGGAAAACTGACAGAAAATCGGCTACTGCACTCCGGGCGCCGCCAAAAAAGAGAGTTCCTGCCAGCAGAAGTATCGCTGCTGCCGCAGCTACACCCGATTTGGAACGGCTTTTGCCAGGCAAGCTGCGGCCCGGCTTTTGTTTATGATCGGCGTTCAGCTGTAATTTCAACCTTATCCAGGACTCTTCCTTAAACGCATTGCTCAGATCAATCTCCTCCAGGTGTTCTGATAAGACACCTTCCAGGAACTGTTCATCCTCGGCCAGAACACGCAATCGCTCCTGGCAATCGCTACACTGTTTTAAGTGGCTCTCCACTGCCATACCTTCGGATTTGAGCTCTCCGTCCAGGTAGGCCAGCAGCATATGATCCTCATAACAGCCCATCTTTTATTTCCCCCCTGTCTTCATACTCGCGTCGAAACCTTTTAATTGCCCGGAGCAGAATGGTTCCTACTGAGCTTTTGTTAACCCCTATAACCTCGGCGATCTCCTGGTATGAGAAACCGGAGAACCTCATGATCAGGCATGTACGATCACGTTCGGACAGAGATTCAAGAACCTGGTGGACGTTAACCCTCTCCTCGCTCCTGATCGCCAGTTCCTCTAAATCAGATGCTTCCTGTTCAGCCTGATATGCTGCTGTCTCCCTCCGCATTCGGTTCCCCCGCTGACGCAGATAGTTGTAACCCAGGTTGGTTGCCACTCGAAAAAGCCAGGCTCGGGGATTTTCCAAAGTCGATGGTCCATAATGATAGAGTTTCAGGAATACCTCCTGCGATAAATCCTGAGCAGCAGTTGCCTCACCGGTAAGGTGGCTCAAATAACGCATAACCGGAAGGTAATACATATCAAACAGTTTTCTCAGCTCTGCCTCTTGCATGCCCAGCTCCTAATTTAAAGGGAATGGTTTTGTTTTCCCCAGGGTGCACTCCGGGTCTTTATACTTATAGACAACGCCGGGGAAAGATTTGTGACAGGGAGTACTGTATTTTATCGCATTTTCACTACCGCTTCCATTTAATGATAGCTTAACATACAGACGCCGCGCCAGTACCGCAGGTCCCAAGCCGATGGTCCTAACCGGCGCCTCAGTATTAATTATCGTGGGTCATGCCGCCGCCCTGAAGATGCGGATGTACTTTTACAAGACCGCGCGGGAAAGCTCACTGCTTTAGCTGTGGGATGAGAGCGCGAATTGGTTGTTCCAAATAGCAAAACCTACTATGATGTAGTTATGGAAGAGAACCCGTGGGAGTTGTCAGATAAACAGAGATGCAGGTCCCGATTGTCTGATATAAGGTAGGTGCATTTCACCATCCGCCATTGCATCCTCCGAAAGAGGGATAACGTTGTCAACCAGTGTCCGCGTGTAAATCCCAATTAATCTTAATAGGGGCGGTTTATCACCGTTTCAAATCGATTTTGGTTTTATTTGCGACCCGAAGCTCTTTTCTTTCACATCAATATGTGTTATCATGCATATGGCCTTCTATGTCTAGTGTTCGCTTGCTCTTTCAGCTTAAGTTGAACTCCGCGGACTGGAGGAGCTCTATTCGAAAGGAGTCCTATAAATGCTGTTTGAGGACAAAGTTCTAACGTGTAAGGAATGTGGAGTTGAATTCGTGTTTACCGTAGGTGAACAGGAATTCTACGCCGAGAAAGGCTTTCAGAACATTCCCGGCCGATGCCCGGAATGCCGGAGAAGGAGAAAAGCTGAAAGCCGTGGTGGCTCGGGTGAGAGAGAAATGTTTGACGTAATCTGTGATGAATGTGGGGTTGAAACAAAAGTTCCGTTCCGTCCAAGCGGAGATCGACCAGTCTACTGCAGTGACTGTTTTCGGAAAAGACAATACTAATCGAATTATGAATACAAACAAAGAATAAGAATTACCATATGTTCAATCGAGTAGGAGGGGGCGGCTAACCCCCGTCCTCTCACACCACCGTACGTACCGTTCGGTATACGGCGGTTCACGCTGCGGAACGAAGTTGATCATAGCGCTCGGTTAATCTCTTAAGCCCTTTGTCGCGCCAAAAGGCGAGGCCGAGGGCTTTATTTACCTGTGGGGTATTTGACAGGCGCCAGTACCCTTTGCGTGACCCGCTGATTAGTGCCGCCCAGTCCGGAGGAATACCAAGTGCAACCAAGCGTCGCTTCCTGGTCTTGGGCCTCTTCCACTGTTTGAGGTAGCACATACGTAGTCTGCGGCGTATCCATTCATCAAGTGCCTGGATTTTACTTCGGGTATCGGCGAGTTGGAAGTATCCTATCCATCCCACCATATAGGTGTTTAGAAGCCTAATCCTGTCTTCCATGGATTTGCCGTCGCTACGTCTGGTCAGTTGGCGGATTTTGTCCTTAAAACGCTTGATGGTCTCTGGCGCTAGCCTGATTCTTGGTTCCCTGTTGTGAGTAAAGGAGAATCCAAGAAACTTTCGCTTCCACGGGCGGTCAACAGCGCTTTTCTGCATGTTGACCTTGAGTTTTAACCTACCCTCCACAAATCTCTGAACGCTTGCCATTACCCGTTCTCCCGCTCTCCGGCTCTTTACGTAGATGTTGCAGTCATCAGCGTATCTTACGTACTTGTGCCCGCGGCGCAGCAGCTCCCAGTCCAGTTCGTCCAGCATTATGTTTGCCAGTAGGGGGCTTAACGGCCCACCCTGCGGGGTGCCTTCTTCGGACCTTACCTTTACTCCGTTTATCATTATTCCGGCTTGAAGGCAGCGTCTAATCAGGCGTAGGATACGTTTGTCGAAGATTCTTCGGGCCAAACGTGACATTAATATGTCGTGGTTGACTTTGTCGAAGAACTTCTCCAAGTCGATATCCACCACCCACCGGTTTCCTTCTTGGATGTATTGCTGGGCCATCTTTACGGCCATATGGGCTTTGCGTCCAGGCCGAAAGCCGTAGCTGAACGGGGAGAACGTTGGGTCGTAGTAGGGGCTCAGCACTTGTAGGAGGGCCTGTTGAATCAGGCGGTCAAGCACCGTCGGAATACCTAACAGCCGAACTCCACCGCCGGGTTTCGGGATTTCGACTCGACGTACGGGTTGGGGCTGGTAGGTTCCGTTAAGAAGTTCATCCTTAATCCGGGGCCAGTGTTCGACGAGAAATGGCCGCAGGTCTTTTGTGGTCATTCCGTCGATTCCCGGCGCTCCTTTGTTGGCCTCCACACGGCGCAGGGCGGAGAGCATATTTGCTCTCTCTACCACCTGTTCCATCCAGGGCGTACGGTCTTCCTCGCGGGTCGTTCCTCTGGTTCGCGCCGGAGAGAAACTCGGCACTCCACCAGTCCCCGGCGGATTCACCGCTTCCTCCTGGTGGCAGCTCCCTTTCGGGATTTTCTGCTGTCGTTGCTTCTCTCGCGAGCTTGCCATTAGACTTCCCTCACAGTCGTGTTCGGCCCTTCCCTGCTCAAGACGTCTCTCATGCAGGTACTATGGCCTCTGCTGACTTCTGCCAGTTCAGCCGCACATTGCTGTACGGGTTACCAATTTAATTGGCGTGCCTGGCAGACCTCCCCGGGTAAGAGTACTGTCTTTCCCTCCATCTACCCGCCCCATTTACTCTTGGCAGCCTTTGGTAGCAAGGACTTCGCTTTGTTGCGCAAGCTCATCCAACTGCCACTAGCCTCACCTGGGGTTCGTGGTCCTCGGGCCGGAGGTTTGCCGCCGGCTTCCTTCAGATTCCACCTCGCGGTGGACACCCTTGCCTTAAGCTAACGACTACTGCTACCTTCGTCGTTCGGGACTTTCACCCTATAGACAGCACCCATGCCGGGCGCACGCAATCTGAGACCGCCATCAAATGATGGCGGTCTATGTATTTTGGCATCCCGGCTATAACTTCTGCCCGCATTCAGGACAGAACTTGGCGCCGGGAGTAAACTTTTCTCCACAATTGGGGCACTCGGTCTTCGCTTTTAACCGGGCTCCACACTCGGGGCAGAACTTGGCATTGCTCTGCAATGGTGCTTCACATTCGGGACAGGAGGCGCGAATATTCTCCCGCCAGTTTCCAGCCGCCAGTTTCTTATCCTCCTCGGACATAGCGGCGTGAGCCCAAACCTCTTCTACCGAGCGGCTGGCCTGGGCTGCGGCCATCTCAACCCCCATATCGGGAGCACATTCTTTACACAATCCTTTTTTTACATTCCAGCAACTTTTCCTGCAAACCCAGCTTGAACAGCGCGGGCACTGAATAAAATCGGGCTTGAGTTCTCTCATCGCCTCCATAAAAGCCTCGTCATGAGCCTTTTCCCAGGTTGCTGAGCGCATCCGCTCACCTACATTGGCGGCACTGTTGAATATCCCGCCAAACAGGCTGCCGGCCGTATCCAAAACCTCGGTTAGGGTGCCGGATACGGATGGCTTAAAACGAGTTCGATAGCCACTGCCGCAGCGATCACAATAAAACTCGAATTGAAATCCCTTATTGGTACTAAGGTCGGAATAGTTCCGGGTGAATTCAATTCTCTCTCCCATGGCCACCGCCTCCTGAAAATCATTCTGATGTCATTTTACCAGAAGGGTTGGCTCTTTTCGCGAGTCATCCCTTACCTAATAGTACCAAATTTATCCTCGTTGCCGTATTCAAGATCGGTCGCTTAGAAATCGCAGGATTTTACAGTCCTGGGGAACGGAATCACATCCCTGATATTGCTCACCCCGGTCAGGTACATAATAAGCCGCTCAAACCCCACCCCGAATCCGGCATGCTTTACACCGCCGTATTTTCTGAGCTCAAGATACCACCACAAATCTTCCTTATTAATTCCCATCTCCGCCATCCTCTTTTCCAGGAGGTCAGATCTTTCCTCTCTCTGACTGCCCCCAATTAGTTCTCCAACTCCGGGAACAAGCAGATCCATGGCGGCTACCGTTTTTCCGTCATCGTTCTGCCTCATGTAGAAGGCCTTGATATCGCGGGGATAGTCAGTTACGAACACCGGTCTTTTGAATACTTTTTCCGTCAGATAACGTTCGTGCTCGGTCTTCAGGTCATCCCCCCATTTTGGGGGGTATTCGAAGTTCTCCCCGGATCTTTGGAGGATTTCTACTGCTTCGGTGTAGGTAACCTGGGCAAAATCCTTCTCAACCACTGAAAGCAGGCGTTCCCGCAATTCTTTGTCCACGAATTGAAAGCAGAAGTCCATTTCCTCCGGCGCCTTATCGATAACATAGGCAACAACGTACTTTATCATTGCTTCCGCCATGCGCATATTATCCTGCAGCTCGGCAAACGCCATTTCCGGCTCTATCATCCAGAACTCGGCTGCATGCCGCGCCGTGTTGGAATTTTCCGCTCGAAAAGTGGGGCCAAAAGTGTATACATCCCGAAAAGCCAAAGCAAAGGCTTCCGCCTCCAGTTGTCCGCTTACAGTAAGATTGGTTTTGCGCCCGAAGAAATCCCGGGTGAAGTCTACCTCCCCCTGATCGCTGAGGGGTAGACTACGGGGTTCCAGGGTGGTTACCTGAAACATCTCCCCGGCACCCTCCGCATCACTGGCAGTAATAATCGGTGTATGCACATAGACAAAACCTCTTTCCTGGAAGAACTGGTGCACCGCATAAGCGGCCAGGGACCGAACGCGGAACACTGCCGAGAAGAGATTGGTCCGCGGTCTCAGATGGGCAACCTCCCGCAGGAACTCACGGGTATGGCGTTTGGGCTGAATAGGATAATCCTCAGGGGCCTCCCCCTCAAGGACAATCTCCCGGGCTTTGATTTCGAAGGGCTGTCTGGCATCCGGGGTCTCTACCAAGATTCCCCGCACCGTGACCGCCGAGCCCACCCGGTAACGGGCGATCTCCTCGAAATTCTCGAGTGAATCCCTTTCGTAAACGACCTGTACTGTATTGAAATGGGTCCCATCGTTGAGGGACAGGAACCCAAATGATTTCTGATCCCGGTTGCTTCTGAGCCAGCCGCTGATTTCCACTTCCTTATCAACATATCGGCCCGGGTCCCGCACCAGTTGACGCACCACCGTCTTTTCCATCGCCATGCCCTCTTTCTTTTAATCCTGCAGCCCAAATAGGCCGCCCATTATTTCTATACTTATTATGATATATCCTGTTTAGTTTGACTCCACAACTTCCCCATATGGCAACGGGGGGATGTTGACCAAACGTCCCCCCGCCACTTACTTGTCGGTCCGGTCCACCGCCGGTTGGAATAATAATTTGTGGCCTTATCATAAAGGCGGTCTGACCGGGTCAATTACCTCACTTACCGTAAAAAGATCCACCAAGGTTTCAGGCTGCTGCCAGAAGGCAATCCCGTCAATATGACGGCGGTCCATTACCAACGAATCCGGGTAGTATCTCAGGTACTCCCTCGGCCCAACTCCACAGAAAACCCTGAATCCGCTTTGCTGCAGGTACTTAAAGCGCGGATCAGTGGTGGGCACGGTGCTGCCATAGGGATAGATATATACATCGGTTGGTCCAATCAAAGATTCTACTTCAACCTTCCACTTTTCCGTATCTTCTATAAGATCGCTCAGACTGCGCCGGGCGGTATCTATGTGCCCGTACCCGTGGGAGGCAAACGACCAGCCTGTTTCCTGCAATCGCATAATTACCGCCAAGGCCTGTTCTTTTTCGGCAGCATAGGAAGGCGAACTGATGGCATTGGTCTGGTATCCCAAAACCCCGTTAAATCCGGTCAGGGCAATGATACCCTTGGCTCCCTTATAGGAGAAATCCGGGTGTTCGGCCACAAATCTGTCCAGGATGGTAACAATCTCCGTGTCGTAGGCGGTGATTTCCTCACCCTCCGGGCTGATCAAATATGCGGCCACATTGCCATCGCTGTCAAGGACCAGCTTTTGGTTCATGCCGTTTTCCTTCATGTAGGGATAGAAATTCAGGTCATCAATTGACAGAATGAGCGGCTTCCTGTTCTTCGGCAGCCACAGCTCCTTCCTGACCAGTTCGGTCCTGCCATTATTGGTCCTCTCTTCAAATATCTCATGGATGTCGATCAGTATATAACCCTTTTCGTACAATGATGCCAGTATGCGGTTGAACTCCCTGACCGTGACCATAAACTCGTTTAAGCCCCGGGCCATCCGATCATCATCGAAGGCCTTCTCCGGATAGACTATTAACGGATGAAAGAAGATATGCTGTACCGGCCCTTCGTACAACACCAACTCAGCCGCCCTTTTCCGGTACCGGGCCAGTTGCGCCTCCAGCAGAGCGTCCCCGGGGTAATCTTCCAGAGCCTTCTCGACTATGGAGATGGCCCGGTGCTCGTCACTAAACCGGCTGGCATGCTCCGCCTCTACCAGTGCCTGGTATTTTTTCAGATGGGCCGGGGCCAGGCTCATCTGGCTGACGGCTTTCAGGCAACTCGAAAGCTCACTGTAATCCGCCCGGTTGGACAGGTAATCCTCAACCATTTCTTCCAACCGGACATCTAAAGCCCCTTCAAATCGCCCTTTTAACCACTTTTCACTCCCTCCGGGAAGAAAGCCGGCTGCGTGCCGGTAATAATCAATGGCCTCGCTGTATTCACCCTGCTCCAGCAGGTTCGAAAAACGGTTGGTTTCTGCCTTGAAGTAAACATAGGCTCCCAACCAGCCCATGATCAACAGCAGAAATATAAAAAGGACGGCTGAATATTGTTTTCTTCGGACGGGTTGAATAGCTACCGGCTTTTCATGCGGATTGACCATGTTCGGTTCCATGCCAGTTCCCCTTTCTGTGATGTAACCTATGTTGACTGGTTCATCATGCTTACCAAATATGTACGGCGTAGTTTTGCGGTTGGCCGGTAGTTTTCCGCTTACCTGGGGGCGAGTTCCCGGCGTCATGTAAGCCATGTAAAACAATGTAAAATAATCATTGATCAAATCGTTTTCTATCAATTATTAATACGATTGCTGCTTCATGAAGGTTTCAAATAAATCCTGGTATTATCTGCCCTTTCATGGAGTTGCTCTTTGATCGCCGAGAATCTGATGGCCATCTGTTATTTCCATCCCAATAAATAAGCGGGGTACTTAACCAAGTATCCCCGCTGCTCGGCGGATCTTCCGCCCCGTCGGCTGAGTGACAGCCGTTTGCCCGTTACTCTATTATAAAGGCTTTAACGTTTCTTGATGCGCTTGATCTCCTTATGGATCTGCTTCCATTTCTCCTTTTCCTCCAAAGCCTCAAAGAGGTTTTCCTTGCGAGAGATGTAGGCCATTTCTTTTTGCAGCTTGAGATAGCTCTGGTACCGGGCCCAGTCAAGTACACCGGATTCCAGCGCCTCCATCACCGCACAACCCGGCTCCCCCTGGTGCCGGCAATCATTAAACCGGCACCGGACGCTATATTCCTCAATATCCTCAAAGGTGCTGCTTATACCCTCGTCTGATCCCCACAGCCTCAGCTCCCGCAAACCGGGGGTGTCGATCACGAGGCCGCCCCGGGGCAGCAGGTGCATCTGCCGGTGAGTAGTGGTATGGCGTCCCCGGCTATCCTGTGAACGCACGGCACCGGTTCGTTTAATCGACTCACCCAGCAGGCAGTTCAGCAGGGTCGACTTGCCGACCCCGGACGAACCCAGCAGGGCGACGGTTTTACCGGTTCCGAGATACGGTGTGAGCTGATCAAGTCCCTGGCCGGTTTCACAGCTGATCGCATGAACAGGAACACCGGGAGCAATCGAGCTTATCTCGGTAATTTTTGAATATACATCCTCACACAGGTCAGCCTTATTCAGAACAATGACCGGATTGACCCCGCTTTCCCAGGTCAGAACCAGGTAGCGTTCCATTCTGCGCAGGTTAAAGTCTCGATTCAGCGAGCTGACGATAAATACGGCATCGATGTTGGCAACCAAGGCCTGCTCTTCCTCGTTTTCTCCCGCCGCCTGGCGGGAAAACTTGTTCCGCCGGGGCAGAATCCCCCATATAATGGCCCGGTCCTGGTCAGAGCCCGACGTTATTACCACCCAGTCCCCTACCACCGGAAAATCACTGCGACTGCGGGCATCATGACGGTATTTTCCTGAAACCTGGGCCAGGGTCTCACCCTGCTCCGTAAACACCCGGTACAGGTGTTTGTGTTCTGCGGATACCCTACCCACGCCGTATTCTACGTCGGAATCCGCCAGTAACAATTCATCCCAGGCGGAATCCCATCCCAATTCTGTAAGATTCAATTTGGTTCCTCCTTAGCTCTGCGCCGTAGAAGAACCCAGTTAAAACTGAGGAGTCTACGGCTTGATTTGACGCCTCTGTTTCAAGACTCCTACAATCTCCAACATACACCATCCTCCTTTTTTGGTTACGAACCCAGTATATCATGCCCGGGTAAAAACACCACTAATCAAACACGATACAAGGGAGCAGTCTTTTCCACATGCTCACCGGAGCCTGCCGGTTATTCAGAACCAGGGTGACATAAAAAAGGACCGGCCTTGCGGTCCTTTCGTTAAGCAGCAAACATTCTATGTACACATACTCTCTACTCGGTTCGGTATTGCTTGATTACCCTGGCGGTGTTTACAAAAACACAGGCTGCTTCCGCCCGGGTCAGGGGATCATAGGGTCGGAAGTAATTGTTGTTGCCTTTCATAATGCCGGTGTTGGTAATAAAGGCGATAGCCGGTTCCCCTTCCATATCCCTGGTATCCTCGTAGATGGGCAGCATCATGATGGTTACGACCGGGATTTCCTTGACCGTAAAACACCGGGTAACCGCCTGAGCCACCTCCAGACGGGTTACCGGCTGCCGGGGCTTGAACTCCCGTGAATCCCCGGGCAATATCTGATTGATGGCCATAAGCATGACTGCGTCCGTATACCAGGTCCCCGCAGGTACATCGTCGTAATAATCTGTGATCTCCGGGGCCTTAATGAACTGGATATCCCCGTAATCCAGCTCAAACATCTTGTGCAGCACCACTGCCAGCTCCGCCCGGGTCAGGGCCCGGTCGGGGAAAAACCGTCCGTCTCCGGCACCACTCATGATTCCCTGATCGATGGCCGTCATTACCTGCTGCCGGGCCCAGTGCTTCTCAAGGTCTGAGATTTCAACGGACGGGCCTGCAAGTGCCGCCCCTCCAACCAGGCTCATAAGCACTGCCAGGGTCACGATGATTGCTGTTTTCTTCCACATGGTTCCAACCCTCCTGATGATTGCTTCCTACCCTAAGATACGGCGGAGCCATGGTTTTACTTACAAGGGAATTTAATTATGACCCCCTGTTCCCAGGAATCACTGCTTTCCCGTTATTCCAGGCGAAGAACTGAATCGAACCCGCTAGCAATGCCTTGTTTACTTGGGTTCCCAGTAGCATCTCTTGGGAGAAGTAATCCGCTCCTCCTTCTTAAGCTTATTCATGGCCTTGTCCACTTCTTTCTTGTCGAGCCCGGTCAACTCCGCAATCTGGCCCGCACTAAGGGGCTTACCCGCCTTGTTCATGGCATCAAGAACTGTCGTTACCGCATCCATTTTTTCAACTCCTCACCTGTTTTTAAGAACATTATCTGTCCTTTTGATATATTTTATGATTCACGGCCGGAGTGTCAATCTTTGCAGAACCAACCCGGAGTGTAATTCAAAGGGCGAATAGCAAAACTCTCCTATCTGCCGTTTCTTAGCCTCCGGTTGTTCAAAGCAGGCCCCCGGTTCTCAGGTCCAAACCTTACGACCCCTGCAGAGCCCAAAATTTTTCTTTTACGTATTCAGGAATGGGAGCGCTTTTCTTGAGTATGGGGTTGAAGCATGCATACGTATTCTGGGCGGTAAACAGTATTTCTCCGGTGGCTTCCCGCACGAAGGCATATTCCGCCTTGTAGCTTTTGTTGCCGACTTCGGCTATTCTCAGGTTACACTCGATGACATCATCGAAAAAAGCCGGGCTTTTGAATTCAAGGTACGATGTGATCAGTGCAATATCGAACTGCGATTCTTCGAAGCTGTCTACTTTTATTCCCAGATGCCGGAAAAACTCGGTGTTGGTTACTATTATGTAGTTCAGGTAATTACTGTTCATGACGATCATCTGCCCGTCAATTTCCGTATACCGGACCCTGATCTTATGACTGAAATGGTACCCTTCCCGCACAGTGCTTCGCCTCCTGCTATAATAACTGTTCTATTGTACATCTAATTGAGTCACGACCGGCATTATACTTGCCTATCGCCGCGGTTATACTTAATTTGGTTTGACAAAACCGCCCGTCGCCCTCCGTAACCAGGCAAATCATGGGGGCAGGCTGTGCATAACTTGCAGCAGCAGATTACGGAGGTCTCGCCAATGGACTCCTGCCGTTCATATTACAGATTAACTCAGGCGGTAACTTTACGCGGTCCGAGGTGCCGACTACACCGTCTCTACAGGATCCCCTTTCTTTATTCGCCCGCCCTTAAGAACCCTGCAGAACAAGCCTTCACCAGGCAAGAGACTTACTCCCTGCGTTTTCGAAACGATACTGGGATGATCCTCTTTTCCAACCTGGGTCACTTCCAGAACCACATCTTTACCCAACCTGATCCGGCTGCCGGCCGTAAGCCGGGACAGATCCATATCCGCAATGAGAATATTCTCAGCAAAATCACCGGGACCAGCATTCAAGCCCTGCCTTTGGTTGATTCTTTTGACACTTTCCCAGCTTAAACAGGTCACCTGTCGTCCCCAATCCCCGGCGTGACCATCATTTTCGATTCCGTAATTCTCGATAATGGTGGCCTCCTGCACTTCTCGCTTGAGTTGACCTCTTTCCGGACTTATAGAGATAGCATAGATGGTACCTCTGTCCACCAAAATACCTCCTTAAATGGCTGCATTCCCCGCGATGCTTGTTTTCAACCAAACCCAAAACCGGCAGGCCGCCATCTCAGCCATCCTCACCGCTTTTAATACTATCATGGTATTGGTTACCATCGGCACAGATCTTCACCAGACCGTTGCCGGTGGCAGCCCCTGCCTTTACAGGATGGCAAACGTCCCTCACAGAGCTTGTAGTTTCCGCCCTCAATCCTCAGTACTTTCCCGTTTACGATAGACTCCGCCAGCTTTTTTCTGGCTTCAGAATAGATCCCCTGAACGGTTGTACGGGCGATATTCATTTGCCCGGCACATTCTTCCTGAGTAAATCCCTCCAGGTCAATCAGCCTTATAGCTTCGTACTCTTCAACGGTCATGATTATATGATCAGTATTTACGGAAGCGTTTAGTGGCCCAAACCGGTCGCTATCCGGTAAACAGCATACTTTCCTCCATTTCCTTGGTCGTGGCATATTCATATTCTCCTTACCATGATAGAGTGACAGGAGCGCACTCCTGTCACTCTATCATTCGCTTACTGGCCCTCTAATTCCTTGTTAATGAGCTCCAGCCTTCAAGCACCCGTTTTTCCTCCGGCGGCAACTCCCCCGGGGATAAACCAACAAAGCCTCTTCCCCGGGTCCCGGTCGGACCTCTTCCGTGACCTCGCCCAAACCCCTCTGAACCCCGGGCCTGCCCTGGTCCTCGACCTGTTCCATCAGCCGCCTCACCCCCGCCCAACCAGAGTATCCCCGGCCTCTTCCAGTTATTGGCCGCGCCCCAGCGGTCCGGTCTCATCTCCTCCCGGCCTGCAAAATCATCTCCCAATTCGCCAACAACACCGGCTGCTTTCATAATTAGTATTCCCCATTTGTGGCTGCTTGGAAAATACTGCTGCTGAAAATACCGGGGAAAAGCAGAGTTATAACCCCAGTGAGTCAGTCGCTGAGGTTAAGGTGTCGCCATCAACAATTGACAATCCATTTTATTAATGTAATGTATGAATTATGTAATAATGCGTCCGGGTTAATGTGAGGGGAGGAATTGCGTATGAGGATTGTCGCAATTAACGGAGGACCGAGAGGGGCAAGGATATCGAAAACCACTATGCTCCTCGAGGCGTTTCTTGCTGGTTGCCGGAGAGCCGGAGCAGATGTTGAGGTTATCAACTTGAGAGAAAAGAACATAAAAAACTGCATCGGCTGCTATACCTGTTGGATCAAGACTCCCGGAGAGTGTGTCCAAAAGGACGATATGAAAGAGATCCTGGAGATTCGGGCGGGAGCCGATCTGGAAGTGTGGGCTACTCCTGTGTATATCTTTGGCCCCACCGCGATGTTCAAGAACTTCCTTGACCGGTCAATCCCCATGTATGAGCCGTATATTGTCGAGAAGGACGGATTGTGCACCCACCCGCCTCGGGTTGCCGCGATTTCGGATAAGGTTATTATTTCTGTTGCCGGATTTTACGAGTTAGACCATTTCAAACCCATGTCCGACTGGTTGCATTTCATGGCCGGACGTGGTCTTGGAAGAATACGGGCCGAGATTTATCGCCCGGCGGCGGAGTTCATGAGCGCCCCTCCCCTGAAGGCCAAAGTAGAAGAAATCCTGGCGGCCACGGAAAAGGCCGGTTTCGAATTCATCACCGAAGGCAGTATCCGTGAAGACACTATGAAGATCATCCAACAGGACCTCATGCCGGATAAGCAGACCTTCCTCGAACAGGCCAACAAATACTGGGACTGGGAAATTGACCGCTGGAAGAAGAGGAGAGAACAGGGCCAAATCGAGGCTTGATTGTCAATCGGATGCTGCTCCGGAGACCATTTCGTCAATGAGATGCCGACCGATGTTTTTCGTAATGGTCGGCTGTTTGTTGGTATACTTTGGCATGTTTTGGTTAATGCTTTTAATGCGACGTATTGGCCTCGTAGCTGATTCTAACGAGTGCCAACAGCTTTTTCCCTCGGGTCCCGGGTTAACACCCCACGTAAACCGGAAAAAAGTTCAATGAAGCTTTACGGATACTTCACAGGTTGTTCACAATCTTAAGCTATGCTGGATATGTTGGGTGTAACACCTGCCGAACTTTGGCCTGGTGGCAGATTGGAGAAGAGATACTTATGAAACAAAACGACCCCAACCAGGTTGCGAGAAAACCGGTTGAAATCTTGAGGATTATTCTTGCTGTAATCGCCGCCCTGGCTGCAGTTTCTTTACTGGTTCTGAATATGGTATCGTTTGCAGATACCATAGACTATTACCTGGCCATGGGATACCCTTCCGATGAGGTCTATAAGCACCTGATCCCCTCCCAGTTTCTACCGGGAGTATTCGAGCCTCTTGCAATTTATGGAGGAATTGCATTTCTCTTGTTTTATGTAGGCAGGATTAACCGGATAGCCTCTACTTGCCGGGCAATGTCAACTGAACCCGACCCCGGAAGCAATACCAGGGAAGGGTTGGACGAACCGGAAATGTTTGCGGATAGCTCTGCAGCCCCGGAAACGGTCGGGGAAGAGGAAGCGAGCAGGGAACCGGTTACCAATGCGACAGCAAATCCCGGAAACGATACCTGAAGCCTGCATGGTTGAATTCATAAGAATCGTTTCCGACTGCTCCAGCCGTCCTCTTATACAGAGAGAATAAGGTCCCGTATCCACAGCAAAAGCGGTACGGGATATTTTTATGCCATTCGGGCAAGGACCGGACAAAAGTCTTATTGAGAACAGCTTCTCTTTTCTCATCGAATTCCTGCTTCAAAGGCCCTGCCTTACTTGTGGTAAGGTTCACCTCTGATGATCTTGAAGCTGCGGTAGATCTGCTCCAGCAGCATGAGAACGGCCAACTGGTGAGGGAAAGTTAACAACGAGAAAGAAAGGACTGCTTGGGCGCGTTTGAGTATGTCCGGTGCAAGGCCATGAGAGCCGCCAACGACAAAAACCACACGGGACTTTCCCTGGTTCATAAGTTCTCCAATTCTATGGGCCAGGACTTCGGAGGTCATAGACTCTCCCCTTGAATCAAGGGCTACCACGTAGTCTCCTTCTCTGATACAGGACAAAATCCGCTGTCCCTCCTTTTCCAGTGCCGAAGTAATCTGCGCTGGTGAAGGACGCGGCTGGGTTTTCTGTTCCAGTCCTTCAATATATTCAACACTTACATAAGGACGCAGCCGGGTCAGGAAATCCTTAATCCCCGCATTAAGATAACTTTCGCGCACCTTACCAACGGAAATAACAAGCAAGCGCATAAATAATCCTCTGGATAGTTGGAGTAAAAGCCTTACTAAACCTGTTCCTGGGCAAATCGTCTGACTTCATAACCATTGTCTCATAAAAGGATAGAAACAGGAATTCCCTGCTTGCTACCGTGACGAGTTGCAGGAATACCGACACTATACTGTTGAATGGCGAAACGCTTCTCCCCCTGACACTTTGAGGTCTGTTACCTTAGTTGAACCAGCCTCTGACTTTGTGCCTTATCATGACCCGTTGCCCTTATCCATCACTGCAGAGCGTTACCCTGCAGTCAAAGTTTTTCAATCGTTCTCCGGGGCCGCGGGCAAGCCGCGTAACGCTTAAGGTAGCTTCATCTCCCACTTTACAATTAAACAGGCATTCCTGCAGGTCATAGGCCGTCTGGACTTTTTTGCCGTTCACCGACCTGATTATGTCGTAGTCTTTCAGACCCGCCTTCTCAGCCGGACCTCCTTTTATCGGCTTTACCGCCACCCCATACGTTACCGGGAGATTGTAGTAGGTTGCCAGCTCAGAGGTCACTTCGTCAACTACCTGCAACCCTGCTACCGGGCGCTCTACCCTTCCTTTGGTGCGTAGATCATTTACCACCTGAACCACCTGATTGGAGGGAATAGCAAACCCCATGCCCTCATATCCCGATACCGCGATTTTAACCGTATTGATTCCGATCACCTCTCCCTGCAGGTTACAGAGGGCTCCTCCCGAGTTGCCGGGGTTTATGGCTGCATCTGTCTGGATCAGACGAAAAACAAATCCCTCCTCAGTAGTCAAGATCCTGTTCAACCCGCTGACTACCCCGGCAGTTACCGTGCGGGCGAATTTCTCTCCCATGGGATTCCCAATAGCAACCACTTCCTGTCCTACAACCAGGCTATCCGAATCACCGAAGTCCGCGGTGGTAACTTTGACCCCCTCAACCTTCAGTAATGCCAGGTCGGTTCGCTGGTCTTTCCCGATGAGCTTTGCCGTCTTCCTGCGGCCGTCGTGGAAAGAGACCTGAATTCTATCGGCATTATCGATAACATGATTGTTGGTGACAATGTAGCCCGAAGGATCAATTACCACCCCCGAACCGCTTTTGGTCACCTTACGCTGAGAAAAAAAATCACCCTCGTCGCTGTAGCTGACAATGCTTACTATGCACGGGCTTAAGTCCCGGGCAGTCTGAATAACCGAGTGGCCATTTCCATTTTCGACCCTGGTCGACTGCCGGTTCGCCAATAGAGGCTCAACCAGTTGCCCGGATATATAACCGGCTGCCACCAACAGTAAGGCGGCTGTCATCAGGATAAACTTTCGTTTCACTTCTTCACCTCCGTCTTAGTTAGTATTCTAACGGTGCCTGATGAATATGTGTCTGGTATTCGGCATTAAGACCCACCTCCCTAAACCGCAACATTCTATCATAATTCGATGAATAACAGCGGTGCCTAATACAAAAATAGTCAAGGTTCGCTAGAGGATTGACTCCTTTGTTGGTGGAATATCAGGTTATATGTTGAGTAATTTCAAGGTCCCTGTATTATGAAGGGGGAACAAGTCTTTGGGTCTAATGTCAAGTGTGTTAGACACTCCTGAAGATAAACTACAAAAATATACATTAAACCCATCTTTTCAAAGCGGTCTGCTATATATTGATTCCGAGGGCACGATCATTTACGCCAGCAGTTCTATACTTCAAGTATTGGGATTGCCTTCGAGAGAGGTTTTGGGTAACAATCTCTTTTCGCTGTTAGCGAGGCTGTTCCAGAAGAGGGAATCAATAAAACACTGGGTATATCCCAGTCATATATACCAATCAGAAGCTTACCTGAACATTCTAAACGACCAGGGTGACGAGCTCAATCTAAAGGTAACGACCCTTGAAATGGCGGACATGGGATCAGCCTTTATAGTTGATGAGTGTCAAGAGCCTGCTTATCAGACCTCAATAGACAACGTGGTTATTGAGCAGCTGCCCATTCCGGTGATCTCCATCCTGGCGGATGGAAAAATAAACATGTTAAACTGTGCCTTCGAGAGTCTTTTTCAGCTCCGGGCATCCACCTTACTGGGCAGTCCCGTAGCAGTTCTTGAAAGTTTATTTCCTGAGTTGCCGGCCCTGCTTCTACAGACATTGCATGACGCCCACCCTCTGACCAAGTTGGTCCCATTCAGCGGCTCCAGCCCGCATCAGATGTTGCGGGTGCAGACCAAACCTATCACGGTATGGGGGAAGGTCACAGCCGTAATTGCCTGTCTGCATGTTTACGACATCCCGGAGAGCGTTTCCGAGTTGATGCCCCATAATGAGGCGCACAACATAATCTCTCGCCTGGTAGAAGAAACTGCACACCGGGTCAGAAACCCTCTGACGGTTGTTAAGGGATTCATTCAGCTTTACCGGGATAAGCCGGAAAACATTCCCTGGGATTTGCTGCTGGATGAGGTTTCCAGAATTGAAAAGACGCTGCGAGATTTGATGATCCTGTCCTCCGATTATCGAGATGGGCGCGAACAGGTTAACCTGAATCATATCATTGCCGAGCTTTATCCGACTATTGAAGCCAACGCCTGCCACAAGGGGGTTTGGCTGGAACTCTATCTGGACTCATCAGGAAAGGTTGACATCAAAGGGGATGCCGACAGAATAAAGGCCCTGGTTAACCACCTGATTATGATGTTTCTCCATTCCATGGGTGAAGGTGAGGTCCTCACTATTCAAACCAAATCCAGTAAAGATGGAGTTGTGCTGCTGCTGGCCGACAGCGGAGATGCAAACCAGGACTTGCTTCACAGCGTGTTGGATCCCCCCGCCCCGGACAAGGCACAAGGCGCCGATTTTCGACGAGCCGTTTGCAAACATCTGGTCGACAGCCTGAGGGGAAGCATCCACTTTACACATAAGAATAGCCATGGAAATATGGTTACCGTTACCATCCCGCACAATACAGGTTAGCACACCCGAATTGTATATGTGGTCCCCGTATTATATATACGGGAGAATAAACGTTATCCTTATCATTGACGAGATTAATTGATTAACTTTACTCCGATTCCGGTTAATTTCCGTTCGATATCCTCATAGCCACGGAATATATAGTATGCATTTTCAATTACGGTCTGTCCACGAGCAGCCAACGCCGCCAGGATTAGAGCCGCACCTGCTCTCAGATCGGTAGCCTTAACCCGAGCCCCGTGAAGATGCTTGACCCCTTCAACCACCGCCGTATGTCCTTCTACTTTAATCTTGGCTCCCATGCGTTTTAATTCATCTACCACCTGAAAACGGTTGTCAAAAACATTTTCTACTATCACGCTGGTACCTTCGGCAATAGTAAGTATGGCCAGCATCTGGGACTGCATGTCAGTAGGGAACCCCGGATAAGGCAGGGTCTTTATATCCACCGCCCTGATCCTCCCGGTTCCCTGTACCCGTATCCCGCCATTGATTTGGGTTATGCGGGCTCCGGTTTCTTCCAACTTCGCCTTGATCGGCAGCAGATGAGTCGGAATCACGTTTTCTATCATTATGTCGCCGCCGGTAACGGTAGCGGCTGCCATATAGGTGCCGGCTTCTATCCTATCCGGTATCACCGCATAACGGACTGCCTTTAATTTGCTGGCTCCCTCGATCTTGATTAAATCAGTACCCGCTCCTCTGATTCTGGCACCCATGGCACTTAGAAAATTAGCCAGATCCACGATTTCTGGTTCCTTGGCGGCATTATCAATAATGGTTGTGCCCGGAGTGACCGATGCCAGCATCATAATGTTCTCTGTGGCTCCGACACTGGGAAAATCTAAATAAACCCGGCCTCCCTGCAGCCTGCCCGCTGTGGCTTCTATATAACCATGTTCCAAACTTACCGTGGCCCCCAATGCCTGCAGTCCTTTCAGGTGCAGGTCCATAGGCCGCGAACCTATGTCACATCCCCCGGGCATACTTATTCTAGCTTCCCGCTTCCGACCCAGGAGCGAGCCCAGCAGCAGGTTGGAAGCCCGAAGTTTCTTGGAAAGCTCATAAGGGCTCTCGGGAGTAATACTATCCGGCACCTCAATAGCCAGGGTCCCCTCATCAGTCCATTCGGTCAAACACCCCTGATTGGCTAAAATGTCTAATAAAACCTCTACATCTTTGATCCTGGGCACGTTTTCCAGTTCCGTTCGCCCATGGGCCAAAATGCTGGCAGCAATTATCACCAGGCTGGCATTTTTTGCTCCACTTACTTTTACCGTTCCTTCAACTCGGTGACCACCTTCAATAACCAGGGAGTCTCGCATTGACTAACCTCCTCGCCCATGGTGTGTCTAGACAGCAGTCTTTGACTGCCGCCCGGCAAGAAATTCTTTTTCAAAAGTATCGAAAGATTTTCCAGTAGCTTTGGCAAAAGACTGCTGCAGGCCATCACCCTTCCTCAGGTAATCGAGAATCTGAAAAACCATGTCCTCGCCATATTCAGCAGCAATCAACTCCACGGCCTGCAAGCTCTGCCCGTAAGCCAATCCTGGATCCAACTCGTCAAAGTTCTGTTCCAGAAAAGTAAATTTATAGTATTCCGCTGATTCATCATTATACTTGGCCGGGTTATACAATTCAAATCCGGTAATCTTTTTCTCCACATACTGAGCAATACCCTCTGTGTACCAGCGAGGGTAGTTGCCCAGGGTCAGACAATCCACCAGCAGGTGCGCAAATTCGTGGGCCATAGGCCCTTCTCTCATAAATGTTTGCCTTTTGTCACCGTCAGTAATCCACTCGTCCGGGTTCAGGATGCGAATAGTACCGCGCCAGTAAACCCCCATCGCTTTTTCAGCCCTGTCCCAGCCAAATGCTTTTGCCAGGCTGGTTGAATCAGGGTGCAAAACTATTACCGTCGAAGCCGGTGGTTCATAATTGAACATCTGAGTGACCGGTTCGTATATTTCCTCTGCCGCCTCGGCGACAATGGCCGCGTTTTGGTGATCACCTTCACTGAATCTTACGGTAAAATGTTCCGTTTCCATTTGCTCATAGTCCCTGGTAAGCAAAAGGGTGTTCCCCAGAGACAAGAATCGAGAACAGTTAAACACTGCTTGTCTGGGATTGGCGATCTTCAGCCAGTGTAATAGAGCAACTACCAATACAGCAATCACCAAACCCAAAAGAGGTCGGATGATGAAAAAAGTTTTCTCTCCCCACAAAAATAGCCCCTCCTTCCCCGAATCATATTATACTATCCGGGCTTGACTAAAGGGGCGTCCATTTTGTGGCAATCCGGTTAAAGTTAAATTGCGGCAAAGTTTTGCCGCAATTTCCTTGATTTAATCCAAAATACTAATCCAGATACCTCAACGGGTTCTGAAAAGAACCTCTGTTTATAACCTCAAAGTGGAGGTGCGAACCGGTACTCCTGCCCGTGGACCCCACCCGGGCTATTACCTCCCCTCTGGAGACCTTCTGACCTACCTTGACAAATATGCTGGAACAATGAGCGTACCTGGTCTTAAGTCCATTGCCGTGGTCAATAGTAACCATGAGCCCATATGTACCCTGACGTCCCGCAAAAGTCACAGTACCGCCGGCGGCTGCGCGAATAGAATCCCCGGTGCGGCCATCAATATCCATTCCCGTATGAGAACCGCCACGTGAACCGTAATTTGATGTAATCTTGCCGGATAATGGCCAGCTCAGACCTCCAACGTGCGAGCCTCCGCGGGAGGCGGTCATGGTGTAACTACTACGGGTTCCGGTAACAACAATCCTGTCAACCGGCTCCCGCGTTATGACCTCGGATAGGATCTTGTTTTCAACAACACGGCCGTTTTTTCTAACCTGGACGTAGGTAATCTCTTTCTCTCCGTCTCGGCCCGGCTGTTTGACCTGAGTTGAAGAGACCGAACTGCTGGTAGTTATCCTGGTTGTATAGGGAATAACCTCCTTCTTCTTGCCTTCAATCACCGACTCCACTGTAATCAGGGGATTACTGGAGCTTATAAGCAGTTTCTGATTCAGTTTTAATTTTTCTGACTTGAGGTTGTTCAAGGCCATGATATTTGCAACCCGGGTATCATGCTTCCGCGCTATCAACCACAGCGAATCGCCTTCCTTAACGGTGTACTCTATGGGGGAAGTGTCGCCGGTTTCCAACAGTTTTTGCGCTTCGGCGGGATCCATCACCTCGCGAACCGGGTGAATTCCTGTCTCAACTTCAACCTTTTCGGCAAAAGCGACTTCCACTATCTTCTCGTTTTCAATGCAATTGCTGAGGCAAACCTTTAAGTCGGACAAGATCCGGTTGGCCGTGTCTGCATCGGCTACACATACAACCGGCTTGCCGTTTACCTTGATCTGGGCGGCCGAGGTTTGAAGCAGGAGAGATTCTTCCAGTATCTTCTTTATCTTGGATTGGTCGGCTATTTCACTCTTACGAACCAGAGCAATCCGATACTGAGGTCGGGATGCGAGGGTTACATGGTTCCCAATTCGCTTTTCTTCGCAGGCTATCAAATCAGCAATTGCTGTTTCAACCTGGGATTTGTCTTTGGCTGTAAACAAAACCTTTTTGTTGACTTCAACAACAGTCGCTTTAGTTTTTTGCTCGGATATGATGTTAAAACCTATATATGTAAGGATACAAACCAGGCCCATGACAATAGGGACCACGAATCTCTTGTCTTTCAATTTTGCCTCCATAAAATACCCTTTCTATATGATATCCTTCACTGCCTTATTTTGAGAATCGTATGAAATAATTCTTCGGGATAGGAGGTTATTCCTGCTAGCAGACAAAATAAATTAACACCGCCCCGGCCAAGGCTGCTGAAATCGTGGCGGCCGCTACATTCCACCGCCGTGAATAGAACAAAACAAACGCCAGCAAGCCGGTTATCATGGTAGGTCCATCGATCACCGCACTGTGCATCATCCTCAACCCGGTGGCGAGAATAATGCCGATGACCGCCGCGGTTATTCCCTTCAAAACCCCCTGTAACGAAGGGCTTCCCAGATAAGGCCTTACATAACGGTCTGCCAGATAAGCAATTAGCAGAGCGGGAGTTACGACTCCCAGGACGGCCACCAGTCCGTATCCTATAGACCCCATCTTCAAACCGACCAGGGTGGCGGTATTCGTGGCGAAGGTTCCAGGAACCGTCTGGGCCACAGCGATGATGTTAAACATCTCTTCATAGGACAGCCAATTGTAGCGATCGACTATATCCATGAAAAAAAGCGGGATCATCATGTATCCACCGCCGAAGCCGAGCAGGCCGATCTTGAGAAACTGGAGGTAAAGTGTTAGATAAAGCATTATCCAGCCTCCGGTAGCGAGAGAAATACGTACCCTACAACCCCTGCCCCCACAAGTATAATGACCGGGCTTAACTGGAATTTATAAAACAGAAGCATGGCTGCGAGCCCTACCAAAAGGTTTCTATAACCCTTCCATGAACGGTTTCCAAGATTGATTGCCATCCCCAGAATGATTCCCACCACAGCCGCCTTCAAAGCGGTAGTGGCGATATCCAGCCATGAGCTCTCGGCCGCAAGCACGAGCAGGATAAACAGGCCGCTGGCACATATAACGCCGGGGATAGTCACTCCCAGAACGCCGGTCGCCGCTCCCATCCAGCCTCCCATCCGATAGCCAATAATGGCGGCGGCATTGATACCCATGGCACCGGGAAAGCTCTGGGCCATAGCTATTATCTGCAGAAATTCATCGCTATCAGACCCCAACTGCTGACGGGCAATCTCCTCCAGATAGGGAATCATACTGATGCCTCCTCCCAGAGCCAAAAATCCCGCCCTTAAAAACGCCAAGTAAGACTTAATAGCTTTAACCCTCCATTCTTCTGGCCGCCATATAAAATGAACATTCCAGGCGTTTCTGGTGCATCAGACAGGCTAACTGATGGGGAACCGACATATTCCCGTTCTGGAAATAAGCCAGGGCGTGACAGCCGCCTCCACAGTGGAACCTGGCCCAACAGTTACGGCACTCCTTGTGAGTGAGCGTATTGCCCGCAAATCTCTGGCGCACCGAATCATCAACTGTTCCTTCCTTGACATCACCCATTTTGAACCCGGGTATGCCGATAAATTGGTGACAGGGAAAGATATCTCCTTCCGGGGTCACTGCCAGGTATTCAATCCCGGCACCACATCCGGTCAGTCTTTTGGCCAAACATGGTCCGTTCGAATCCAGATTGAAATGAAAGAAATTGAGCCGTTTTCCCTCCTTCTCACGGGCCAGAATAATCTCCGCCAGTTCTTCATACTGGGCAGCAATCTGCGGCAGGTGTTCTTCCGTTAGAGCGATTTCCGGCTCGCCTCCAGTCACCGGTTCCAGCGAAATATTTTCGAAACCCAGGCCTGCCAGGTGTAGAAAATCCTTGGTGAAATCAAGATTCTGGGCGGTAAAAGTTCCCCTGACAAAATAACTAACTGGATTTGACGCCACCATAGCCTGAATCCGTGGTGCAATCCGTTGGTAAGTACCTCCCCCGTCAGCAAGGATTCGCATACGGTCATGAACCTGGGGGCGGCCATCGAGACTGAGGATAACGCTAATATCCTCGGCCAGGAGGTAATCCCGCACCTGTTCGTCAAGAGACAGGGCATTGGTGGTTAGGGTGTAATTTATTTGTTTCCCCGCCTGGGAGGCACGTTCCCTTCCATATTCGACCGTGGCTTTGACAACATCCATATTAAGCAGGGGCTCACCCCCAAAAAAGTCAAGTTCCAGATTTTTTCTCGGTCCACTGCTCCTGATCAGGAAATCAACCGCTTGCCGGGCGACCTCCATACTCATTAATCCCTGAGATTGCCCGAAGCTTCCCTGTTGAGCAAAACAGTATCTGCATCGCATATTGCAGAGGTGGGCCACGTTAAGACAGATGGATTTGGGAAAGAAACTGCCGTAATCGAATTCAGCCTCCGCCTCTTCGGTAAATAGACTTCCAGCCCGATAGGCCTCCTCTATCTCTTTTCCGATTTCCTTCACCGCCTCGGGCGAGTAAGCGGCAGCAGTCCGGCTCTGAGCCAGTTCCCAATCACCTCGATTCCGGATAAGCTCCTCAACAAAACAAAAGGTCTGGTCGTCCAGGACATGAACCGCACCCGAGTTGACATCCAGCAGGATGTTAGTGTCTTTCATGCGAAACAGGTGTATATTGGCGGAAAAGTTGTAATGGCACAGATTAATCACGAGCAAACCAACCTCCATAAGGATTGAAGGCCCTACCATCTGCAGGTAGGGCCTATATCTCCCAATATATGGGCTAATATTCACAAAATAATACGCTAAGCGGATTTATCAAGATACCCGGACTTGTAGGAATGCATGCATAGGATTTCCGGAAAAAGCTATTTTCTGCAGACCTGATTGCCAACTGTGCATGAGGTCTTGCAGGCCGACTGACATGAAGCCAGACACTCTCTGCAATTAGTATCTTTTCCGTTCTTCAAGTTGGGTTGGATTACAGTTTTCAGGTGTTTGCCCACTTTTTCACTCTCCTCATAACCGTCCGAAATCAAGACAACTTTAAAAATGGAGCGGGAAAAGGGATTCGAACCCTCGACCCTCGGCTTGGGAAGCCGATGCTCTACCACTGAGCTACTCCCGCACATGTATGGTGCCTCAGGGCGGACTCGAACCGCCGGCACGCGGATTTTCAGTCCGCTGCTCTACCAGCTGAGCTACCGAGGCAGGTATTAAGCCAACCATTTGACAATGGTGGGCGATGAGGGATTCGAACCCCCGACCTCTTGCATGTGAGGCAAGCGCTCTAACCTGCTGAGCTAATCGCCCCGCCAGCGAAAAATATCATACTAAATCGTTCCCATTTTGTCAATGTTACGCGGGTGCGAAGAGATCCCTGGTTACCATGGTTTGGGACCTGCCCGGACCTACTGCTAACAGGCAGTGGTTTACCCCGCATAATTCGACCATTTTATTCACGTATTCCTGTGCTTTCGGCGGTAGGTCCTCAAAACGCCGGATACCGGCAATATCCTGCTGCCAACCATCCATCTCAATATAAACCGGTTCACACTCCCGTAGTACTTCCAGGCTCTCCGGAAACTCCTGTATAATTTGACCCCGGTATCGATAGGCTATACAGATCTTGACCTTGTCAAAGGTGTCGAGTACATCCAATTTGGTAATGGCTATGTCGGTTAAACCGTTGATTCTGGCAGCGTATCTTAGAATAACCGCATCCAGCCACCCACACCGCCGCGGTCTGCCGGTAGTTGTGCCGTACTCATCACCCCGCTGCCGAATAAGCTCACCGGCCTCATTAAACAATTCAGTAGGGAAAGGCCCCTCTCCAACCCTGGTGGTATAGGCCTTTACCACGCCCACCACTCGATTAATCCGGGTTGGTCCAACGCCCGCTCCCACACAGGCACCCCCGGAAACCGGATGAGACGAGGTTACATAAGGGTAGGTTCCGTGATCAATATCCAAAAGGGTACCCTGGGCCCCTTCAAACAGCACCTTTTTGCCTTCGTCGATGACCTGGTTAACCAACAGCGAGGTATCTGTAACCATCGGGCGCAGACGTTCGGCGTAATAACAGAACTCATCCAGGAGTTCCTGGTAAACGAAGGCCGGACTCCCGTATATCTTTTCCAGGATACGGTTTTTCTCCTCCACAATAGCCTTTAGCCGCCGGGGAAACAAATCTTTATCCAGAAGGTCGATAACCCGGAATCCGGTGCGGCTCATCTTATCAGTATACAGCGGCCCTATTCCCCTCCTGGTGGTACCAATCCTGCGGCCACCATTTTCCTGAAGCGAATCCAGTTTCTTGTGATAAGGCATAACAATATGGGCCCGGCTGCTGATTTTAAGATTTTTGACATCGATCCCCTTTTGGCTCAGATTGTCTATCTCTTGTAATAGGATAACCGGATCCAGTGCCACGCCGTTGCCGATCACCGACACCTTGTCCGGATATAGAATTCCTGAAGGAACCAGGTGGAGCTGAAACTTCTCATTCCCCACTACCACTGTATGTCCAGCATTACTTCCTCCCTGATACCGGACAACATAATCGGCTTTTTCGGCCAGGAAGTCGGTAATCTTACCTTTACCTTCATCACCCCATTGGGCTCCCACCAAAACAACTGTGGACATTGATCCACCTCCTGCGGATGGCCTAGACCGAAGTCACTCCTAATCTTATCAATTTTAGTCGGCTAAAGTCAACGAAGCCGCTATTCCGCCGCCATATTGGGACTCACCGCGTCTTATTCCTCATCCACCCTTACTTTTACATCGGCTATGGCTTTCTGGTGCAACCTTATCCGCACCGGGTATTCACCCAGCTGCTTGATTGGTTCCTTGATTTCGATGCGCTTTTTATCAATATCCACCTTATACCGGGTTTTTATGGCATCAGCAATCTCCTTGGAGGTAACGGCGCCAAATAGTTTTCCGCTTTCGCCGCACCTGGCCTTAACCACAACCGTCTGTCCGTCAATCTGTTCCTTAACCATCTGGGCTGTCTGCTCTTCCTTTTTTTTCTTTTTTTCCAACTGCCGGTGTTTTTGCTCGAGTTCGTGTAAACGAGAAGCTGAGGCTTCTATCGCCATATTCCTGGGAAGCAAAAAGTTGCGGGCATAACCATCCGATACCTGTACCACATCACCCTGTTTCCCCAGCTTTGGTACATCAGTCGTGAGGATAACTTTCATGTCGGACTCCCCCTTTTTCCATCCAGATTTCGATAATCTATCAAGGGATCAAAGACACCTAATACAGTTATGAACAGGCACGCCTGGGTGGGAAGAAATATAATCACCACCGCCATAATCACCAACCACCAGGGCCGGGGACGCCAGTTCTTGATAATATAGAATACCAGGCTCAGGCCAAAATAAAAGGCAATTGGAGTCATTAAGAAAATCAGGTTGGCTCCTATCTGGTTGAGCAGATCCTGGTTCCAGTGATCGCCCACCAGCCAGAAGACCAGGCCGGCAATTATAACCCAATCAAGCTCCCAGGCCATGCGCTGCATACTGAACGGCGGATTTGGCAGCAATTCACGGTGCTTGAGAACAAGCTTACCAATTACGATCCCCAATAGTATCCTTGCCCACTCCTCAAAGATATACAAACCCGGGCGCAGCCGTGCCAGGCTCTGCAGGAAGCCGTTAAAATACTCCTTGAGGACGGGTTGAGTAAGCCCCTGGGCCTCATAGTATTCACCCAGTCCAGAAGCCTCCAAAGTGGGCAGGAAGATGTAATTGAAGTAATCGACAAACGAGGTCTCAATAAAATGCATGCCTAAATGACCGGCCTGGAGATAAAGCTGATGCAGCCAGAACAGGCCAAACCCGATCACCCCGGCAGAAAAACTGGCGACCAACACTTTACCCAATGAAAAATAGCGAGTAACTAAATAACCCGCCGTACAACCTGGAATTACCGACAGTAGAATAAAACCTGAGGCTTCTGTTTTAAGTGCCAGTACCGCGGTGGCACTAATAATCAGGGTTATTACTAACAGAAATCCGGGTCCTCGCCTGCCGGAAAGTGTTAAAACCGATATCGCCAATATACTACACAGGCCGCTCCACGGGGATGCAAACTTCAAACCGATCCCAATGCTCAGAGCAGCCACCAAAAGCAAAATCTCAAAGATGCGGTTCACTTCTTCTTGCTCTCCAAATAAGCCAACAAAGCCGAAAGATCCCCGTACCACTTTTCAACTTCATGTGCTTCGTTAATACTTAGTTTGAGCGTACTCTCCACCTTAAAATCAATATACTGGAAATTTACTCCCACCCTTTTCCCCAATATGTAAGTAGTAATCATTATGGTGGCCAGGCAATCACTGATGGCTTCATCGCCCGCCTTGAGCAGGCTTTTTAATAAAGCCGCTACGGATTCAACCAGCTCTGCTTTCAGCCACTCGATGGTTCTTAAATTCTTCGCAATATCCACCTGGGTTTTCGAGTTCAGAATACCCACCCCCGTAAGACGTCCCCTCTTATTTCTCTAACATCGGGAGGTTTTCCTTCTGAACACGGTGTTATTACCAATCCCTGACAACATAAACCGCAAGATCCTCGACCCTGCGGTTTTTCCTGATTATTCTGATGTAAAGGGAAGCAGTGCGATATTTCGTGCTCTTTTAATGGCCGTCGTGATCTGCCTCTGGTGATGCGCGCAGTTTCCGGTAATCCTTCGCGGCAAAATCTTTCCTTTTTCAGTAATGTACCTGCGTAAGCGGGGTACGTCTTTGTAATCAATGTACTCTATCTTCTCCGTGCAAAAATTGCACGGGCGTCTTTTTTTCTTGCGTTCTTTTTTCAACCTTACACCTCCTTAGAACGGTATGTCATCATCTTCTGCCAAATCCACTCCACCGGGATCGACTTCCCGGCCCAGCGAATCCCAGTCGTCACTTCCCTGAGTTCGCTCGGCCCCTCCGGTGCTGGGAGCTCTGTCCAGAAATCTAACGGTATCAGCAAGCACCTCAACTGCTTTTCGTTTCTGGCCCTCCTGGTTTTCATAGGTTCTGGTCTGAAGTCGACCTTCCACTGCGACCAGACGGCCTTTGGTCATATAAGTAGCGACAGTTTCCGCCAACTGTCTCCAGGCAACAATGTCGATAAAATCTACTGGCCTTTCGCCCGCTTGATTGGTATAGGGTCGGTTAACGGCAATACTGAAGGTGCATACTCCAATCCCATTGGCAGTATACCTCAGTTCAGGATCTCTGGTAAGGCGTCCAATCAAGATAACCCGATTAATCATCCTGTCCCCCCCTATTCTTCCTTGCGAACGATCATGTGGCGCAGGAAACCGTCACTTATCTTCAACACCCTGTCCAACTCATTTACAGTCTCAGCAGTCCCCTTGAAATGGGTCAGCATATAAAGACCTTCTCGGAAATCCTTGATCTCATAAGCAAGTCTTCTCCTGCCCCATACGTCACAGTCCACCAGTTCACCTTCGGTTTGAGCAATAATATCGGCAACCTTGCTTTTGGCTGCCTCCACCTCCTCGGAGGCCAACTCGGGACTCAAGATGAACATCATCTCGTATGAACGCATCTTGTCACCTCCTCCCTACGGACTAAGGCCCCAGGCAGCACCTGGAGCAGGGATACTTTTTCAGTATAACAATCGCTCTATTAATTGGCAAGCTTACAGTTGTCCTCTTATCAACAGGTTGGTTAAGTCGGTTATCGGCTTTTCAATAATAAGGTCCTGGTTATAAAGACCTTTTAATATAGCTATCTTATCGCCTTTCGCGGTAGTTTTGAATCCAATAATGCAGAACATCAACTTGTCATTCAGGGATGCTACTTTAACCAGGTCCCCTTCCCGAAATCTGTGGTCGGTAACGTCCCTGACGGTCACAGCACCTCTCCTCCCCCAAGGATCTCCTGTAATAATTATATGTCGCTTAACCGTTATTTTGTTAACCGTCCGGGCTGTTATTGACCACCCGGGTCATACTCTTCTCAAATCGCGAACGCGGCATCATTACGTGGTGTCCGCAACCACAGCACCGGATCTTTATGTCAGCCCCCATCCTGGTTACCACCCACTCCCAACTGCCACACGGGTGCTTTTTTTTCATCCTGACTGTATCGCCCAGATTGAACTTTTTTATCTCCACCTCGTTTCCTCCTCACATACAGCCCACAGCCCGATAATAATTCATTTCCTCCCGGATACAAGAACGGTGCCGTTAAACAGTTATCACTTTGTCGGCGGCCGCCACCCGTTCTACGATGGAATACATATTGGTAACCTGACCGACCAGGAGTTTGTTTTTTAGCTGGTAGAAATCAAGACAGGTCCCGCAGGACAATATCTCCACCCCCGCCTGCTCCAATTCCAAAAGGTGATCCAGGACCTCGGAACCCTGCGAAGTTAGAGTTACCCCGCTGTTAATGAAAATAATTGTTGTTACCGTATCCTTCATCTGGGTCAGGGTATAAAGAAAACTCTTCATCAGGACCTTACCCAATGCATCGTCTCCGCGTCCCATATACTGCCCGGTAACAAGAATAACTCCCTGATTGTATTTTTCCTGGTCCGGCCGGCCGGCGCTTTTTTCAATATGAATATGATAGTCATTACCATGCTGTTCCACTTCAACATCGTAGCCCATACCCTGGGCTAAACGGCTGATATTCTCCACCGCTGTTTCATTATCCACCACGGCGGTAACCGGCCCTCCGGCTTCCAGGGCTTTCCTGGTGAGAATTACCGGTTGAGGGCAGGAGAGCCCGCGGGCATCAACGTGGCTCTGCATTACTTTTCACCCCTTGATACTTTGATGTATCCAGTGCCGCCGCTCAGCACTCGACCGATCATAGTGAGCCCAACCGACCTGCTGCGGGCCAGTTGCTCCAATTTATGTCTTCTGGCGGCATCAACGGCCAGTAAAAGACCTCCGGAGGTCTCCGGGGTATACATGATATCCAGACGGGTATTGTCGACCTCTTTTGCCACCTCAACCCGTCCCTGCAGGTAATCCCGGTTGGCATAAGTCCCGGCCGGAATAAGTCCCATGGCTGCCAGCTCCTCCACCCCCTTCAGCAGCGGCAGGCGGTCTGCCCACAGTTCAATCTGCACCCGGCTGCCCACCGCCATTTCCATGGTATGGCCGAGCAGGCCGAACCCGGTTATGTCGGTGGCCGCGTTTACTCCGACTTCCATCATAACCTCCCGGGCGGCTTTATTCAGTGTGCTCATCGAACGAACCGCCTCTCGCACCGTTTGGGCTGTCGCCATTTCCCCTTTGATGGCGGTGGTAACTATACCGGTTCCCAGGGGCTTGGTAATATACAGGCAATCGCCGACCCTGGCCCCCTGGTTGGATACCACCTTGCGGGGGTCGATGACCCCGGTAACAGACAGGCCGTATTTGGGCTCCTGATCATCCACCGAGTGGCCCCCGACCAGCACTGCACCGGCTTCCTCGATCTTCGAAACCCCTCCTTTAATTATCGCTTGGAGGATGGAAATATCGAGACAATCCGGAAAGCATACAATATTCATAGCGGTCAACGGCTCCCCTCCCATAGCGTATACGTCGCTTAAGGCGTTGGCCGCAGCAATCTGTCCAAACAGATAAGGATCATCCACCATGGGGGTAAAGAAATCGATAGTTTGAATCAGGGCCGTCTGTTCCGACAGCATAAAAACTCCTGCGTCGTCGGCACCCTCAAACCCTACCAACAGCCTGGGGTCTGGACGCAGTTCTATTGCATTTAATACCTGGCTCAGGGTCCCCGGACCCAGTTTGGCCGCTCAACCGGAAGCCCTGACCATTTGGGTCAGCTTCAACTGCTCCCCAGCCACCGTACTCCCCCCTTTTCTATTTGAAATCCTGCATAAATACTTTGTAAGCCTTGTAGGCCGCGTAAATATCGGATTTGGCTGCCACCTCGAAAGGCGAATGCATCCCCAACAATGCTACTCCGCAGTCCACAACCTCCATCCCATATCGGGACAGCAGGTAGGCCACAGTACCGCCGCCGCCCTGGTCAACTTTACCCAATTCCCCAACCTGCCAGGCAACGCCGTGGTCATCAAAAAGCCTGCGGATCCGGGCCAGGTATTCAGGATTGGCATCGTTGGACTCCACTTTGCCCCTGGATCCGGTATACTTGGTCAGGGCTACTCCCCGGCCAATAAAAGAGGAGTTCCTCTTGTCAAAAGCCCCTTCATGATTGGGGTCCAGAGCCCCATTCACATCAGCCGACAGCGCATAAGAACTTCGCAAGGCTTGCATAACCTGATAGTATTCAGCATGGCCGTTCTTGTTCATCAGGTCAATGATAACATTCTCCAGCAGAAAGGAACGCAGTCCCGTGTTGCCAACGCTGCCAATCTCCTCTTTGTCGGCAAAAACGCAAACAGCTGTACGGGAGGGTGCGTTAACCTCCAGCAGCGCACGGAAAGAGGTAAATACACAAACCCGGTCATCCTGACCGTAACCCCCAATGAGGCTGCGGTCAAACCCAATCTCCCGGGCCTTCATCGCCGGTACCATCTGAATCTCGGCGCTGGAGAAATCGTCATCCTCAATATTGTATTTCTCCTGCAAAATCTTTCTAATCGCCGCTTTTATCTTGTCCTTTTCCGGACCGGATTCCAGAGGAAGGCTCCCCACCAGGATATTCAGGTCCTCGCCGGTAATCGCTTCACTCATCTTTTTTTCCATTTGATCCTTGGCCAGGTGGATAAGCAGATCGGTTATCGTGAATACCGGGTCATCCTCCTCTTCCCCGATACTAATCTCAATCTTCTCCCCGCTCTTCTTAACTGCTATGCCGTGCATGGAAAGGGGCAGAGCCGTCCACTGATATTTTTTAATGCCTCCGTAGTAGTGGGTCTTAAAAAGAGCCAAACCTGCATCCTCGTACAGGGGAGCCGGCTTAAGGTCCAGTCGCGGGGTATCAGTATGGGAGGCGACAATGTTAAACCCTTCAATAAACGGTTTTTCCCCGATTACCGCCGCCACAGCCGCCTTACCTTTATGGTCAATGAACACCCGCTGTCCGGGTCGCAGTTCATTCAGGTCCTTGAGGTCTACAAAGTTGTTCTCCTGCAACTCTTCCTTCAAGTATGACACTGTCTCCCGCTCCGTCTTGGCCCGGTTCAGGAATCTGATATACTTTCGTCCCAGAGCTTCTATCTCTTGCCTCTCGCTTTCCGAAGCCATCAACCACGCATTTCTTTCTCTTTCCACGTAAAATACCTCCTTTATGCTAACGGTTCCGATTGGACACCTATTATTCTGCCCATAAATTCAAATATGCCTTCCAGATAAGGAATTATCAAGGATTCATCAAGGTAGTTAATCATATCCACAGCCAGAGGAAACCCGGTATCGGCCAGGGAACGGATTAGGGGTAAGGCCAGGCCGGCAAGAATTGAAAGCAGCAGAACTATTTTCAAGGCTTCAAAAGCTGCTCCTCCCATGCGGTTGCCTGCTCCCAGTATCCCCCAGCCAAAAACCATGCTCAGGAGGTGCCATACCAGAGCCAACAGCCGTGAAACCAGGAACAGGAGCAGTATGAACACCAGCGCAGCTACTATCAGACGGGCAATATGGTATATCAGGCCCTGATAGGCGTAAAGACCGGAACTTAAAAGAGTAGAAACCATACCCTGCGGGTTGTCGAATACAGGCATTGGCAGTTGTTCAGCCAGGAATTGAGCCACATAAGTAATCAGTGAGTAGTTGTTCTGAAGGTAGTCGGTAACCGGTTCCCAGTACAGTATGGCGGCCCCAATCCCCAGAACCAACGAGGCTATGCTTCCAATACTGGCGATTAGGCCCCGGCGAAAACCCACCAAAAACCCGTAAAGAACCAGGACCACCAGAATACAGTCCAAAACAAGGGTCTGCATACTCTCTCCTGAAAATGGCGGTTCATTAACCGGCCCGAATCATTCCGGCCCGGATAGAGCTTAAACCTCCGGCTATTAGGGGAATTATACCATGTTATTCTGTGACATAAAATGCAACCGGGGTCCGGACTGATGAGGCAAGCCTTAACTGTGTCTGTTCAAGCGAGTGTGGGGAACAAACAACCGGTTCTATGAACCGAATTAGTTGGCCGCATTTGACCATTAATGCCTTTCACCGCTGAGATGTGAGCAATTAATCACACCGCAGCGATCCTTAGTCTGGTTATGAATCCCATAACCTCTGTTTCACGTCTCTCTATGCTATCAATTGCGGCCCGGGATATGACTCCCATCACAAAATGGTGGATTGTTGGTTTTGCCGCAGCGACATAACACCAATCGGTCATCCTCTGCGATAAGTTCTCCGCCGGTACCAAACACCTGGTTGGGACCTTCAACTATGAGGGGACCATCTCTAATTACTCGTATTCTACCGGCCTTGGCCGGATCAATCTTGCGATCCTTCGCTCCCGGCCCCCGGGCAATAGCGGGATCCACGGAAGAACCTTCCGGCAGACTGTACTGCAATGCTCGACTGGGACACTTGTCGATGGTGCGTATGATTGCTTCGGCGGTAGCCCCGTTCACATTAACCCAGGGTCTCTTTGAGGTATCAAAAACCTCCGGTAATCCCCCCCAGCATTTGCCGGCATGAGAACACATCTGGGGGTTCCAGTAAACCACAATATCCTGATTCCTGTACTCTTTTACCGTGACTGGCGCTGTGGCACCGGATTGAGATGCCTTGGTCTCCACCTTGGTGAACAGCTCCCGGCCGGCTCCGCAAACCGGGCATGTCCAGTCGGGAGGAAGTTCTTCAAAGGGTGTAAAAGCCGGAACCCCGTGCTCGGGGTCTCCAGCCGCAGGATCATAAATATAGCCGCATATCGAACACTGGTATGCCCTGTTTCCTTCTGTACCTTTGGCAGTTTCCATCCCCCATACCTCCAAACATTCAAACATTGGACTCCCGATCCTGTGATAAGCCCAACTCTATGTATCCCTCTTACGCCATAATTTTACCATATACTGTCTCGAATTAGTAATAAAAATGTCATTGTCTGACCCTGGATATTAAAAGGCCTCCTTTCGTCGTCGAAAATAAACGAAGGAGGCTACCCTTAAGTCTGTTGAAGCGTTATTTCATCGTTACGGCATTCATGCTTTCTATTGCTCTTTCCGGTCTCACCCTTGCTCCGGGCCCGATGGCCCAAATATTCGAATTGGCGGAAGCGTGTGGGAATCGAACCCACCCACCGCAGGGCCACTGCGGCGCAAACTGGATTTGAAGTCCAGGCGACCCACCAGGACCGATCCGCTTCCCCATGTTTATCCCGTAACAAGGTGCAGCATATAACCCAAAGTATATATTAACGAATTATAGCATGGAAGGCAAACAAGTCTCATTGCTCCACGATTACATCCAGGATCTTGAATCCGTTATGGCGCAGGGATATCACTGCTTCGTCAGCTTCGGTGGTGTCGAGGCGCAGAATCAGGTCGTATAAGCCCAACTCTTTCTCCACCAGGACGATGTTTTCAATGCTTATGCCATGTTGAGCAATAATCCCGGTCACAGCAGCAACTGCTCCCACCCGCTCGTCCACCTCCATATCAATGCGGGTACCGGGCCGGCTGACTCCCAGTATATCTATAAAGGCATCGAAGATATTAGTCTCAGTAATTATGCCCACCAGGTTTCCATCTTCCAATACCGGTATCCCCCCAATCTGGTGCTCCCGCATCAGCACGGCGGCCCTTTCAATGTTGGCATCCGCCTCGATGGTAATAACCTTCATGTTTTTCGGGAGAATATCCTTGATTTTCGTTTTGACCAGCAGATAGTTCAACTCAAAAATGCTCAGACTGGTGGCGGATGACGGCGAAACTTTATTTAGATCTTTTATCGTCACTATACCTACCAGCTTGTTCTTGGACATAACCGGCAGCCTCCGTACCCGACGGTCCTGCATCAGCTGAAATGCATCTGCGATGGAGGTATCCGGGGTTACAATAGCGAGATCCCGGCTCATCCTCTCCCTGACCTTCATAAACCTTCCCCCTAACCGCCCAAATAGGCTTTTTTCACCAGGTCGCTCTCCAACATCTCTCTGGCTTCACCTTCCAAAACGACTCTCCCCGTCTCCAGCACATAGGCCTTATCCGCTATCGACAAGGCCATGCGTGCATTCTGCTCAACCAGGAGAATTGTGGTTCCGTTGGCATTGATATCCTTTATTATCTCAAAGATCTCCCGCACCAGCAGGGGAGCTAACCCCATCGAAGGTTCATCCAGCAGCATCAGTACCGGCCGGGCCATTAATGCCCTGCCGATGGCCAGCATCTGCTGTTCACCCCCGCTTAAGGTGCCGGCCATTTGTTTGCGCCGTTCCTTGAGCCGGGGAAATCTTTTGAACACGTTCTCAAAATCCTGAGCAATGCCTTCCTTATCCTTTCGTCGGTAAGCTCCCATCTCCAGGTTTTCCTGAACCGACATCGCGGGGAATACCCGCCTGCCTTCCGGCACCTGGGATATCCCCAGAGCTACAATATCCTGGGCAGGACGCGACGTTACATCCTGGCCCTGGAAGCGGATGGCCCCCGATTTGGGACGAAGGAGGCCGGATATGGTTTTCAGCGTTGTGGTCTTTCCGGCACCGTTGGCACCAATCAGGCTCACAATACTTCCTTCATTTACACTTAACGAAACATCTTTAAGGGCGTGAATGGGCCCATAGTAAACATTGACGTTTTCCATCTGCAGCAAAGGGTCAGCCTCCTCTCCCGGGCCATCGCGCAATCCCGAGTCCCGTCAGACTGTAACAACTGTATTTATGCCGCCCGAATACTTGACATTCTTACGGCTCGTCATTTTACAGCCATCCCGGCGCATATCTGTATTATTAATAATCCCGCACCGTGTTTTCGCCCCGTCCGCGCCTCCCGGGGGCGACATCTGTTGGCAGCGACCTGGCCGGATCAGCGAGTAATCCTTATCCGGTTGTCTCCAATCCTCTTGGTATACTTAATCCGATCGAAGTATTCCAAGAGAGGCAGGGTATACTTCCTTGAGGTCTCCCACATATCACGGGCTTCGGCCAGTGACAGCTCTCTCTTTTCGTCAAAGTGCTCGTTTAATCGGCTCCAGGCGAGGTCCACCCCGGTACGGGAATAGTAGACGCCCTCAGCCACCTTAACTATCTGCCCGGATTCCTCCAAATAAGCAATTATCTCTGCAGGATCGTAGGGGGAATCAGCTATTTCCTCCTGAATCTCTTTCAATCCGGGCGGCGCCAGGGGATTCTTATCCAGCATTTCCATAACTCTTTTGATGGCCTTTACAGCATCCCGGTCGGGCTCAATCGACTGGCCGGGGAGCCTTATATACTTGGAATCAGCAGATAATACACCTTTGGCTTCCAAAAGGCTGATCAGGGCATTAAAGACTTTGACCGGGTACTGCTTGAAGTAGCGGCTGCGCAGTTCTTCCCGGGGGAAACCCGGCCTTAGGGGATACTTTTTGTGCCAATCTTCCAGCATCCGGTTGATGTTCTGGATACTGTAATCGACTCCCAGACTGCTCAGGTAGAGGTCATGGTTCTCTACCTTTAATTGCTCAATCAACCCTTGTTCACACAGTATTTTTAATACATCTCGGGTCTCTACGGGATTATGGTTGATAGCCGCTGCCAGGTCATCAACGGATATTATCCGATCCGGGTATTTGTTTAGCTCCTGCAGGACTACCTCCTCCAGATCGCCCTCTTCCTTGACTGCCATCTCCTCCAGGACTGCTTCGTTAAACCGCTTCTGTTTGGGGGGATGGGGATCAATCACCACTCCACCACCTATGGTGGTTACGGGTGAATAAAAACGGATCACAAACCGATCGCCCCTGGTACACACCACCGGCTCTTCCATCACTATCTGCACATATCCATGTTCTCCCGGCTGGAGCTCATCATGCTCCAGCAGCACTACCCGGCCTAGGCACTCATCCGTTCCCAGGTGAAACCTTACCCGGGTCCAGTTTTTCAGGGGACGAGGACTGTTTTTCAGCAGCCGCAGATTCCCGCTTATCCGGTAGGTGGGACTCAGGAAGCCCGGAGCAGCCAGGACATTCCCCCTATGGATATCGGAGGTGTCGACCCCCTGCAGATTTACTGCCACCCTTTGACCTGCCAAAGCTTCCTCCACCTTCTGGTTGTGGACGTGCAGGGTTCGAACCCGCACGGGAATTTCCTGGGGAAGGATCTGCAGGCTGTCATTAAGGCGGATACGCCCTGACCAGAGTGTTCCGGTTACTACCGTGCCAAAACCAGTCATGCTAAAAACCCGGTCAATGGGCAGTCGAACCTGGCCCAGTGCCGATTTCTCCTGCACCTGGGCGGACAGTTCCTCGATCAATCGGAGCAGTTCAGGGATGCCCGCCCCTTCGGTCGAGGAAACAGTAATTATCGGCCACTCCTTTAGCTCCGTTGTCGCCAGGTACTCTTTGATATCATCCTCCACCATCATCAGCCATTCTTCATCCACCAGGTCTTTTTTGGTGATCACGACAATCCCCTGGTTGATGCCCAGCAGCCGGATGATGTCCAGATGTTCCCTGGTTTGAGGCATTATTCCCTCATCAGCCGCAACGATCAGGAGCACCAGGTCCATCCCGAAAGCTCCCGCCAGCATCTGGCGCACAAATCTCTCATGGCCGGGAACATCGACAATGCCGGCCCGCTGACCGCTGGGAAGGGTCAGCGGTGCAAATCCCAGTTCGATAGATATGCCTCTTTTCTTTTCCTCCTTCAGCCGGTCGGTATCAAGTCCGGTCATAGCCCGCACCAGGGCGGTTTTACCGTGGTCTATGTGACCCGCAGTTCCAATGATTAACCTTTTCATTAAAGTGCCTCCATAGCGCGGCGCAGCAGCCCTGGAACTAAATCCACTTCTCCCGCCTGCAGGGTTCTAACACTTATAATAATGGCACCTTCCTTAATTCTGGGCAATAAAGCCGGTTCGAGGGTACGCAGCCTGTAGGCCAACTGCCCGGGATCGAAGCCCGGCGCAATCTCAACCCCGTAACCGGGCAATTCCTGCAGGGGGTAGGCCCCGCCACCAACCTTGTCGTTTAATTCAACAACCCGTACATCGAACTGACCCTGCAGTTCCTCTCTGATTGCATGGCACAACCGGTCGGCCGTGATCTCCAAACCGGCAGGATCCTGGGTTAGCATCTGCAGGACCGGGATCCTGTTTTGCGGCTCGCCAGTTATGTAACATCCCAGGGCTGCTTCCAAACCGGCGATGGTCAGCTTATCCACCCGTAAAGCCCGCAGCAGGTGGTTATGCTTCATTGCATCGATCAGGTGTTTTTTCCCCACAATTATTCCCGCCTGGAGACCTCCCAGGAGCTTATCTCCGCTAAAGGTGACCAGATCAACCCCGTCCTTTATACACTCTTGAACGGTAGGCTCGGCCGTGAGTCCCCATGGGGAAAGGTCAATAAGGCAACCGCTGCCCAGGTCCTGGACCACGGGCAGCCCTAACCTGCATCCCAGGCCAACCAGCTCCCTCAAAGGTACCTCCTGGGTAAAGCCAACAATGCGGTAGTTCGAGGTATGAACCGCCAGGAGCAGGGCGGTATCCGGGGATACAGCCTGTTCAAAATCTGAAAGGTATGTTTTATTGGTGGTTCCAACCTCTACCATTTTGGCTCCACTCAGGGCCATAATCTCCGGGATGCGAAAAGAGCCCCCAATCTCTACCAGTTGTCCGCGGGACACAATAACCTCCCGCTCCCTGGCCAGGGTATTTAGAACCAGCAGAACGGCCGCCGCGTTGTTATTAACTACTAACGCGGCTTCGGCTCCAGTCAGGCTGAGAATAATGGATTCGAGATGCTGGTATCGCGATCCCCGTTTCCCTTCTTCCAAATCCATTTCCAGATTGCAGTAGCCTTGAGCCAGACGAGCGATATGCTCGGCGGTCTCGAGCGAAAGCGGGGCCCGTCCTAGGTTGGTATGCAGTACTACTCCGGTAGCATTAATGACTTTTCTTAAGCTGCCGTTATACAGGGCTTTCAGGCGGCGGACAACCTCCACCACCACTCGTTCCCGAGCTTCCTCCCGAGTCCACCGGTTGCCGGTACTTAAGATCTCTGCCCTGAGGACGTCCAATTCGTCGCGTACCGCCTGAACCACCAGGTTCCGAGCACATACCTCTTCCAGGCTTTGAATCCTTGCATCTTTGAGCACCTCATCCACCGATGGCAGGTCTTTCAGTCCCAACGGCTACCCCCCCTTATTCAGTCGGGTTACTATCCCATATAGACTGCGGGATACGGATTTTATTAAATCAACCATAAAATTGTAAACCAGGACAACCAGTATTACTATCCCCAAAATTCCCAAAAGGGGATACACCGTCGCCACCAGAAACGCAAAGCTCTGGAACGCCAGGGGCAAGGCCATGGTCACGGTAACAAACAGGCACAAGTTGTAATTGAGCCCGCTGAAATCGCTGAATCTCTGGGCAAAGCCATACGTATTGGCAATAGCTGTTGTCAGAATTCCTAACCATAGCACCGCCATATAGACCGTTTTGGCGTGGGCTGATATGCTGCCGGCCACAAAAAGCATCGGGATCTCATAATGCGCGATTACCGGCATGCCCGGCAGCAATGCATAATAACAAACCAGAGCTATTACGCCCAGCAGCGCTCCCCCGATAAATGCTCCCCGGGCTCCTTCCCTCAAAGAGGTAATCGCCTGGTATTCTGCCAGAACCACCATGGCCAGACTAAAATTGTAGGCTACATACAGCACACTGGCCAGCAGCCAATTCCCTGTACCGGGGTTTATAAGCTGGTCCGGCATTGCGCCGGAAGGACTTATTCCCTCTCCCAGAATTGCCGCATAGCCTGCTACAGATAATAATAGCAAAAACTTTAACGGTACCAAAAGGTTAAAGGAACCTATCATTCCCTTCCGTCCCGCGAGCAGAAAAATCAGCACTGTTATGTAAGCCAGCATTACTCCGGAAGTTTTCGATTGATTGATATGTTCATAAAAAACTGCTCCGCTGGCAGCAAACATGATGCAGATGCCCAGAAACAGAAAAACAGCCAACAGGGAGTCAATAATCACGCTGTATCGCCGGCCAAAAAGACTTTTTAATACCGACTGGTAGTGATCCAGATGATGGGCATGAACCCAGGACATAAGCAGGCCTCCACATAACGCAAACAGGGCTCCGGCCACGATTACGCCCCAGGTCCCCCGAATGCCATAGTTCACAAAAAACTGGACCAGCTCCTGCCCGGAAACGAATCCCGCACCAATTACGGCCCCCATGTATCCCCAGGCCACCGCCAAGGTATTTCTTTTCATGTTTTACCCCCTGAGATCATTTATATCGGTGGGTCGTCCGTCCGATGCGGGTATAAAAACATTTTTGGGGGTGAAAACTAGGATCTAAAGACTATTGGGGGTTAATACTGGAATTGTTGCCAGATGCAGCCATCAAGGTCGGTTCTTTATCGGTGTATTATGGAGACCCCTTTTGTTCTCGCAAAATACAACAATCAATCAGCGAGTTAACGACTTCTCTCAATCCTGGGGACCGGGACATTGTAATCCTGTGTATTGGAACAGACAGGTCGACAGGAGACTCGCTTGGTCCACTGGTAGGAACACGACTTACTCAACTAAAAAATGGGGGTTTTGAGGTATTCGGCACTCTGGATGAACCCGTTCATGCGGTTAACCTGGTCGATGTCATGGAGGGTATAAACTCCAGATACCACAATCCTTTTATCATTGCGGTGGATGCTTGCCTGGGTAAAGCTGACCGGGTAGGATACATAAATGTCAAACCGGGGGTTCTTTTTCCGGGTACCGCCCTGCAAAAATCTCTGCCCGCCGTGGGAGACCTTCATATTTCAGGCATTGTTAATGTAGGCGGATTTTTGGAGCACCTCGTTCTCCAAAATACCCGTTTGAATCTGGTTTTCAAAATGGCTGAAGTGATTGCACGGGGCCTGGCAGGTTTTAATCGGTAGGATGGCACCCCAACACGCTGACAGAAAACAGCAGGTTTAACTGTCGCTGGCGGCTGTCTTATAAAATCGGGCTGCGTCTGGATGCGGTATTCATGATACGCGGTAAGTGTAGTTAGTAATCCGCAGCCGAATACAGTCCGGTTAAATTCTCGGTGGGTTTCGTTTCATCCTCGTCAGGCAGCATCTTGCAATTTCCCTGAATTATACCACCTTCCTCCACCACCAGTGTCTTGCACTGCACACCACCCTTGATTCTTCCGGTGGGAGTAACCTCCATGCGGCCTGCAGCTACAATTGTACCTTCCACCATGCCCGAAACCAGGATGTTGGCTACCAGGATATCCCCTTTTATGCTGCCTTTAGCGCCGAGAACAAGGTCGCCCTTGATTTTCACCTGACCTTCTATTCCGCCGTCAACGCGCACGGAACCCTCAGAATTGAAATCTCCTTTAAATAATACATTCTCGCTTATTACCGTATCGATATTTTCATATGGGGCTTTCCTGTTCTTTCCTTTCAGCATAATAGAATAAACCTCCCATATCTATTTATGGCAAGTAGAGCAATGGGTCTACCGGTTTGCCGTTCTTTTCGATGGTGAAGTGCAGGTGGGGCCCGGTACTGCGACCGGAGCTGCCCACCTTTGCAATAACGCTGCCTTTAGTAACTCGATCCCCGGTCTTGACTAAATTGGTTGAATTGTGAGCATAACTGGTAATCAACCCGTTGCCGTGGCTTATCTTGATTATTCGTCCCCACCCGCGAAGCCATTTAGATTGAATGACTACTCCATCAGCAGCCGCACGTATTTCGGTACCGTACGGGGCGGCAATATCCAATCCATCATGAAACTCCCGGCTACTGCGGCTGAAAGGGGATTGCCGCCAGCCAAAAGATGACGTTATTCTGCCCACCACCGGCCAGTAATTGGGAATTGCTTTAAGTTGGTCAATATTGTTTTGAGCCAGGTTGAGCAAATGAAGGATTTCCGTCTCTTGTTCATCCATGAGGAACTGCAGGTTGGATATTTCTGCTGAGATCTCATTCAGATCTGCAGTTCTGCCGGTTCTGGAGTTTCCGCCCATGCCGCCTCGCGAGGGGGTCGCTGCCGGGGTCAACGAAGACGATGTCCCCACAAGTTTGCGTACCTGCTCCTGTCTTTCTTCAATACGTTCCCGCTGTTTCTCCATCTCCAGCAGCTTATTATTTAACTCCGTAACCTGTTGTTTCTGCTGCTCATGCTGGGATTTTATGCGTTCAGCCTCACTGACCGCCTGGCGTCCCTGAAAGATGTTTACGCCCGCCAGTACCAACAAGAACGATATGAAAGCAATAGCCATAATCGCCCCTTTGATCTGTCTATAGGAAAGTGATAACCTTTTCGCCCGGTCTCCCGAATTGGGGATCAAAAGAATGGTCACTTTCTCATTCTTGCGCTTTTTCTTACCGCTTCTCACGGGGAGGTCCCCCTGTTCCTGGCCATAATAATAGCCTGTTGTTCTTCCTTGCTTAACAGATGGCTGGAGGTAAAGGACTGCACTTCCTTTGCATAAATTAGGGTCTCCGAGCGACTGCGGATTCCTGATATAACCAACCCTGAACCCTTCTGGTTAAGCAAGGCCACCGAAAAAGAAAGATTCCCGCCAATATCAGGAAAGGCATTGTATCGAAGCATTGCAACCCGGTCAATATGTTCCGGGAGCTGTGCCTCTATGATTGCCACTCTATCTTCAATGGCTTGCAACCGGTTTGAGTTTTTTTCCTGTTTGCTGATCAATTGCTGTATTATTGATTCCAGATTCCCCTTATCATACGATTCCATAAGGGTGGAATAAAACTTGAGCAGTTCCTTGTTGGTTTTGTCCCTGTGCCTGATAATCACGCAGAGAGCAAGAATAACGATGATCAAGGCCAGGTGCAACAATATAGTGTAATCATTTATGAGCGGAATCAATTCCTTCAAGGTACTGCCTCCTAACGCTTATCTTTAATAATAACAATGTTATCAGGATTGGCTCAACAGTTTAATAAAACTAGACAAAAAAGGAGGGTAAAAGATTGAATATACTATATTTCGACTGTTTTTCCGGAGTCAGTGGGGATATGCTGTTGGGCGCATTGGCGGCCCTGGGTGCTGATCTGTCCCTGGTAGAAAAGGAGCTAAATCAGATTCTTCCACAACCGGTGGGACTAAAAGTTAAACGGGTAGTGGTCCAGGGTATAGCATCTTCAGATGTCACGGTCGAAAACACCTCGTCTGCGGTATTTGCCGGACTCGATGAGGTGAAGAATATTCTGGAAAGCAGTCACCTGTCTGATGACGAGAAAGCTGCCGCCCATGAGGTTTTCACCCGGTTGGCCGCGTCTGAAGCCCGTGTTCACGGGATTCCGATCGAAGCGGTACATTTTCACGAACTGGGGGCCATAGACACCCTGGTTGATGTTATCGGTTTTCTTCTGGCATTGCGACAGCTCAACATTAACATAATGTACTGTTCACCCCTCCCCATGCCGCGAGGTCTGGTAAAGATGGCACACGGTCAGTATCCGCTCCCGGCGCCGGCCACCCTGGAACTTGTGAAAGGAATACCCTGCTATGGAGTCGATGCGGATATCGAGCTTGTTACTCCAACCGGTGCCGCCATAGTCGGCACCTTATGTCAGGGTTTTGGAACTTTCCCTTCCATGACCATAGGTGAGGTGGGCTACGGGGCGGGGAAGAGCACGCGCTCCGACGTCCCGAACCTTTTACGGGCGGTCCTGGGAACTGCTGCACAATCGCAGCTAAAGGAAGAAGTGATCGCTGTTATCGAAACCAGTATTGACGATATGAGTCCCGAATACTTCTCTTATCTTTTTGAAAGGTTTTACGAAATGGATGGGGCTCTCGACCTATCGGTACAGAACATTATTATGAAGAAAAACCGGCCGGGGTTTCAGGTCACCTGCCTGGTGCGCCCGGACAACATTCACTCCTTTGCCGATTTGCTGCTGACAGAAACCAGCACTCTGGGTGTTCGCTACCGTCTGGAGAGCAGGCTGGTTCAGCCCCGGCATACAGAGGAGGTTGTAACCCCCTGGGGCAAGGCGGTGATTAAGGTTTGGAAGACCGGAGATGGCTCGGTGCGGGTTGCACCCGAATATGAATCATGCCGGGCACTGGCACGTCGGGCCGGCATACCCCTGCAGCAGGTAGTCAACCAGATTATGGGATCATATTGCCGGTGATAGACTGAGCTCACATAAACCAGGACGGCACGGTATTTGCCAACCAAGGCCTCAGTTTGACAAATGAGCTTTCCGAACCCGACGGTTCTGTCGGGTGACTCCGGCACTTTGGCATCAGGGTTCTAGTATTCACGCACTATCTCATGCAGAGCCGAGATTAATTGGTCAACTTCTTTATGCGTATTGAAAATCGAGAAACTGACCCGAACAAGGCCCTTTTCCAGGGTGCCCAGGGTTTTGTGAGCCAACGGAGCACAATGGAGGCCAGCTCTTACCGCTATCCCATAAACCTGATCAAGTATGAAAGCAACTTCAGTAGAATCAACTCCCTCTATATTGAAGCCGACTACACCAACCCTGTCTTCCGGGTTCGGTGGGCCATAAATCTTGATGCGGCTTATATCTTTTATTTCTACCATCAGGTGCCTGGTAAGTTCTCTTTCATGAGCAGCTATTTTCTCCATACCGGTTTGCTGGACGAAATCAATCCCCGCTCCCAACCCGGCGATACCTACCGTATTCAGGGTTCCCGCTTCGTACCGATCGGGAATGAGATGCGGCATCTCCAGGTCTTCTGACTGGCTGCCGGTGCCCCCGAATTTGCGGGGTTCCAGCTCAATTCCCGAGCCAACATACAGGACCCCTATTCCCGGGGGGCCATACAGCCCTTTATGACCGGGAAAAGCTAGCAGGTCCGCCTGCGCTTGCTGGACGTTAACCGGTATCACGCCCGCAGTCTGTGAAGCGTCAACGAGAAACCGGATACCTGCTTTTCTGCACAGTGAACCTATTTCTTCTATGGGCATGATGCCACCGGTTACATTTGAAGCATGCACTGCAGCTACCATCCGGGTATTCCTTTTTATCGCGCGGGCAACATCCTCCGGGGTAATCATTCCCCATCTGTCCGCCTCAACCACCCCTACTTCCACCCCGATACCCTTGAGATGATAGGCTGTCCTGGCCACCGCATTGTGTTCCATGCTGCTGATTACCAGGTGATCCCCGGTACGCAACCCGCCGATCAAGGCCAGGTTCAGCGCCTCGGTGGCACTGGACGTGAAAATAATTTCTTCCGGTTCTCCCGCATATATAAGCCCGCTTACCTGTTCCCGGACCCCAAGAACTACTCTCCCTGCTTCCAAAGCCATACGGTGCCCTCCGCGGCCGGGATTAGCTGAACGGCTCCGCAAGAAATTGTCCATGGCCTGCGGTACCTGAAACGGTTTAGGGTAGCTGGTGGCAGCATTATCAAAGTAAATCACCAAAGTCCTGATCCTCCCATGCTGTGGCATATACCTCCTAATCCCAGATAATAATATCGAATCTGCTCAACATGAGCTGTAAATTTCGAGGTCCGGACGGAGCAGCCACAAATCAATGGTTTTGCCATTATATTTCCCCATGTTTCACGTGAAACAATTCAGCCTTCCAATCCCCGGCAGTCTGGGTAAATATGCCGTGGATACGGGGCAGAATTTGAAAAATAGCACTACGAAGATGACTCCAATGGATATTTCCCGGCACCCTTTTACCGACATCCGCCCCCGTGTTATGCGCTGCTGCTTCTCCCAGGAATGCAACCGTCAAATCGCAGTAAACGCAGATGCGCATATCATTTATTAGCTCAACTTTCGGCCGCCGTTTATGGGTCCATTGCCGGAAGTATTCCGGCCTGTATAGTACATACTGTGCCGCCATCCAGGCGGTCAGGGCGGATGCGGTTATTACAGTAAAAAGTATAGACTCACTCAGCCCTCGATATAGTGAGTCCAATGAGGGAGGTGAAGCCGCAGCACTTTGTTGTAGGCCGCCGGCTGATGTTGACCGCATACACCTGATGCGTCATATGCTGAAAATCAAAAGAGGGCGAGTACGCCCTAAAACTAGACTGGATGTCGGTCGGTTCTCATTGGGACTTATCAAAGAGCAGGTAACCTTAAGGCCATTTCTTCTTAAGAGACTGCATAAGAAACGGTGGCGATTCCCCCGGCCGGCATCCGACCTCCCCATGATCCGCGGGGTAGACCCCTTTTCAATTTTGATTTTCGTTGTTATCAGTATGAAATTGCTTCAGGATGGATGCACTCTCAGGCTGCTGGAAGGCTGTTTCCCGCTATATTTCGATTTTACTGCTCTCCAAAAACCTGGGGCTTGCGAATTTCAATCCTCAGCCCCCTGATTCATAGTGTTTCATGTGAAACATTATTCACAGTAACCCCATAACTTCCATTATCCGGTTAAGCTCCTCATCATCGTTAAAGCGAACCTCGATTTTTCCTCCTGTTTTCTGTCTTATCACCTTGACCCGGGTGTTCAGCAATTCTTCAAACCTCTGTTCAACCATCACTAGGTGCGGATCTTTTGTTTTTCCTGCGCTTTTCCTGGTTGTTCGCTCCTTGGTGCCGGCTTCTTCAGTATCCCGTACTGTCATCCCCTGCTGTATAATCTTTTGGGCGAGCGCCAACTGCTGTTCCTCATCCTTAAGGGCCAGAATTGCTCGGGCGTGACCGGCTGTGAGCTCCCCCGTCTTCACCAGTTCCCTTATTTCCCCGGGGAGGTTTAACAATCGAACAGTATTGGCGACATAAGCACGGCTCTTACCGATTCTCCGTGCCAATTCCTCCTGGGTGTAGCCGTATCGTTCCAGCATTTCCCGATATGCGGCGGCCTCTTCAACCGGGTTCAGGTTTTCCCGCTGCAGGTTTTCAATCAATGCGGCCTCCCACGTTTGCGGTTCCTCCATCTCCCTTATGATAACAGGCACCTTTTTCAATCCCGCCAGGACCGCAGCCCGCAACCGCCGTTCCCCGGCTACCAATTCATATTTCCCGTTTTCAATCGGCCGCACCAGCAGGGGCTGGAGGATGCCATGCTCGCTTATGGAATCCGCCATTTCCCTAATGGTTTCGTCATTAAACACCTTGCGCGGTTGATTTCCCCTTACAACGATTTTCTCGACGCTGATCTCATTTCCCGTTTCCTGCAGGCTCTCACCACTCGAAAACAGGGCATCCAAACCTTTCCCCAAAACACGTTTACTCACGTTCTAACACTTCCCTGGCCAATTCTTGGTAAACCTCCGCTCCCTTCGACCTTGGATCGTACATCACGATGGGCTTGCCAAAACTGGGAGCCTCGCTTAATCGAACATTCCGCGGTATTATTGTCCTATACAGCTCCTTTTTGAAATGACGTTTAACTTCATCAACCACTTGAATTGATAAGTTGGTGCGCCCATCAAACATGGTTAAAAGAATGCCTTCGATCTTCAATTCCGGGTTTAGTCTTCTTCTGATCAAGAATATGCTGTGCATCAGTTGACTTAACCCCTCCAGTGCATAATATTCACACTGTATGGGTATCAAAACGGAATCGGCGGCACACAGGGCGTTGACGGTTGCCAGTCCCAGAGACGGGGGGCAGTCAATGATTATATAGTCGTAAGTATTGCGCAGGGGGTCAATTTGTTCTTTGAGGCGTGTTTCCCGCCTTTCCACAGTTGCCAGCTCCACTTCGGCACCGGCCAACTGAATGGTAGCGGGGATTAAATCCAGGCGGCGAATGTCGGTGCGAACTATTACATCCTGTGGATCAATGCCTCGTATCAGTATATCATAGATGCATGTTTTCAACCGGGACCGGTCTACCCCCAATCCGCTGCTGCAGTTGCCCTGGGGATCAATATCGATCAGCAGAACGCTTTTTCCCAACATTGCCAGACAGCAACCGAGATTTATCGCGGTAGTTGTTTTGCCAACGCCCCCTTTTTGATTGGCAACCGCAATCACTTTACCCACCCTCGTGCACCTCTTTATTTGTTCTCTAAATTCTTATTTCTCTGGTACCGATTACTTCTCCTTCCAAAACTAAACCATATTTCTTCACCGTGAATCATTTTTCCATTACAATGTTTCCGGTTCACTCTCTGTTTAGCCCCACGTGCTTTCCCCGCCATCATCAGCATTCAGTCTCCCAAAGATAAGCCTGTTCTTTCTCTGCATTTTGGCGCTTTTCGACATTTATTGACATTCATCTTCTGATCCATGCTTACTGTCCGGGCGTCTTCACCATTGTTCCCATAATAATTGTTGCGCCCCTTTCGCGAAATCATATTATTATGGGTGGCGTTTTGCCTGGCAATTGTTGCATAATGAGTAATAACACCTTAACAGAGGAAGGAGCTCACCTCATGTTTAAGACTTTACGCAGCAGGATTTTCTTATCTGCTGGTGTCGCTCTTTTCTGCATGCAGCTCTTACTGATCGCTGTTCTCCTGTGGTTTGGCGATGTTCAGCATGACCTATTGGCATCTATTGAACACGAAAAGCGTACCAATTTAATCCATACAATAGAACTCGCCTTTGACAAGCAGTTTAACATAGCCCGAATTGGAGCGGAGAGTGTGGCCAAAAACCCTGAGGTTTTGGAGGCCCTTGCCGCGGGCGATCGCGACCGGTTATTGGACTTATGTCTTCCCCTGTATGAAAGCATAAGCGATGTTGGCGGCGTATCTCAGCTTGTTTTTGTGGACGAAAATCTGCATTCATTATTGCTGCTGCACAACCCCGAGCAGTTTGGCGATGACATGTCTTCTCATCCCGCTTTAAATAAATCCCGGGATACGGGACAATCGCTTGTCGGGTTGGAGAAAGGCCAATCCGGCTTTGGTTTCCGGGCCGTAATCCCATTATTCGACCAGGACCGGTTTATCGGTGCTGTTGAATACAGGTCTGATTTTGGAGAGAAATTTATAAAGGACCTGCAGCGAATTACAGCGGCTGAAATCTTTCTGTACGAGCTTAAAGCGGGCAAGAGCACACTACTGGCGGGAACCTTGGCTGAAGATGAGTTTCCAGTTCAGCCGGCCGCAATCGAACAGGCCGTGAACTCCCTTGATCCATATAACGTCGATACGGACCAGGGAGGGGTTATTATATACCCTCTAGCCGACATATATGGTGATGCTCAGGGGTTCATAAAGGCGGTATCAACCGGCGGTACGGCAGCCATTTCCAGCCAAGCGTTGTCCCGGGCAGTGCTCCTGTCAATGATACCCTGGTTACTGTGTTTGCTGTTTATTTTCCTGGTGTTAACCCGGAGTCTGCGCCCCCTCAAGACGGTGGTGGATAGACTGGACCAGATGAAACTGCGGGGGTTTTCTTCCATTCCTGCCGTTGCTTCTTCGGGTGACGAGATCGGCAGAGTGATCAATTCCCTGCAGGAACTTGCAGATATGCTGAACCGGAATATGCACGCCATGCAGGAAAGAAGTCTGGAATCAGCCAATTCTATGGCCCAACTCAGTGCCGAAGTTGAGACCGCGAAAGAAGCTGTATCTTCAGTAGTAACCACTACCGACAACTTCTCCGAGAAGTTTAACCATGTTGTTGAAAGCACCCGTCAGGCTTCAGCCGCCCTGAATGAGATCGCCAAAGGCTCCGAAGATATTGCCATCTCAGCCAGCTCTGCGGCAAAGAGCAGCAATCAAACCAATCAGAAAGCTATAGACACCAGTGACAAGGCCAACCGGGTGAGTATCGATATAAGCCAAATGATTCAGGCCAGCCAGGCGGCAGTAGAAAGCGTAGCCGCAATGCAAAGCCTTTCCAACGAAATCGGCACCATATTGGAGGTAATAATGGCGGTAGCGGAAGAAACCAACCTTTTAGCCCTAAATGCAGCTATTGAGGCCGCCCGGGCCGGCGACCAGGGGCGTGGATTTGCCGTTGTGGCGGAAGAGATTAGAAAGTTGGCGGAAAATACCAAGGAATCCACCCACTCTATTGGAACCCTCATTGACCATATCAGCACCAGTACCAACCAGGTAGTGGCTGCCATCCATAATATTGATCAGGCGACCACTTCCAGTGCCAGACTGGTCAATGAAATCTTGACAGATATTCATGATATGACCTACAAGGTTGGAGAAATCAACACCCAGATTGAAAACATTGCGGCTGCTTCCCAGGAACAAACTGCAGCCAGCCAGGAAATATCAGCATCAATGAGCGAAATTGAACATTTCGGACTGCTGGCCTTAGACGCGCTGCAGGGCTTGCAAGTCACGATTCGGCAGTTGAAAGAGTTTATACAGCATACCGAAGAAACACTTATCCATACCAGGGAGGTTTCTCAACGCTGGAGCTATTACGAGTTGAGAGAAAATCTGGACCAACGTCGCTCCGAACATGAGTCCTGGGTGGCCAAGGTGCGCCGATTTGAGCCGGCAGAGTTCGATCCGACCAGATGCAGATTCGGCCAGTTCTACTACAACTACCGCCCCAACAATCCGGAATTACTGGAGGTATACAGCAGATTCGAGGAACCACATCGCAGGCTTCATGAGGCTGGTCACCGGAGCATTGACCTGTATGAGGCCGGCCGCTTGGAGGAAGCCGCAGAAGCCATAAAGGCCATGGAGGTTGAATACCAGAAAATTAGGGTTGTCTTTGAAGAGTTCTATCGGGTTATGGAGCAGCTATTCCTGGAGGGCACATCCATCTTCTAAACAACCCGGGGAGCAGGAATTAACTCTGCTCCCCGTCCATTAGATGTGTTTTTCATGGTTCTTGGTTTGAAAATATCATTATGAATTCATACGCTTCAGGTTCGTTTGGTCTTCCTCTTCTTGATTATGGCGGTTGACCTCACTCCCAGGTTTTGGTATGCGGATCACCAGTTCCACAGCCTCATCATATTCCCTTTCCGTAATCATCATATCAACGCCGTCATTCTTTGCGCGAATAATTGTTTTCTGAAGCGTCTTCAAAAACGCCTGTGCATCCTTAATGGCGCCCTTTCTGTTCTTCCTTTCTTTTTTCTGCATTTCCGGGGGTAGGTTATTTCTTATCCGCTCTACAAATTCCTCCGTTTCCCTGACGTTTAACTCCTGTTCGTAAATCATCTGCAGTACCATCATCTTTTCTTCATCTGAGTTCAGCTTGAGCAGCGCCCGGGCATGCCTTTCACTGATAACATCAGGCGAAATCATTTTTTGAACCTGCGGGCTTAGTTTAAGCAGCCGCAGCTTATTGGCAATACCTGATTGACTCTTGCCTGCCTTTCTGGCAACTTCTTCCTGGGTGAAACCAAAATCATTAATCAAACGAGCATAGGCCTTAGCTTCCTCAAAATAGTTGAGATTCTTTCGCTGCAAGTTCTCAATTAAACTCAAAGCGGCGGTGTTTTTATCGTCCAACTCCATTAAAATGGCCGGTATCTCTGTCAAGCCCAACAACTGGCAGGCTCTAAATCTTCTTTCCCCGGCTACTAACTCATACCCGCTTTTAACTTTCCTAACCACTATAGGCTGAATCAATCCTACCTCATGAATGGATCCTGCTAACTCCCGGAGTTCAATCTCATCAATTTCCTGTCGCGGTTGATAGGGACTAGTCTGTACATCCTTGAGGGGAACTTGTAACAGATGGCTTCTACTACTGTTTTTTCCCAGCAACTTACCCCAGGTTCTCAGACTTCTTCACCTCATCCCATTAAAAGTGCGTTAATGTGTTGAAAATTTTTACATACTGCCCGTACCGCCTGGTCATAACGGTCTCTTTTTGGCCTTTCCACCTCTTCGGGGAAATTGAGGAGGACATTCCTTAGCCTTGTGTACTATAACGATGCATCTTTCCTTACCCCCAATGTCATAATTCGCCACCCGTCTTACTTTTCCTCCCAAAATATCCAGGGCTTTCTGGCTTGCCCTTATTTCCTCACCAGCCCTGGCCCCTTTCCAGGCGGCCAGCAGTCCATTGACTTTCACAACCGGGAGCCCCCACTCCAGTATAACCGACATCTCGGCAACCGCACGACAGGTAACCAGATCAAACCGGCTTCTGAAATCGCCCTTTTCCCCAAGTTCTTCGATACGAGCCCTGATCACTTCAACATTTCTCAAACCCAACTTAAAAACAAGTTCTTTCAAGAACATGCTTTTTTTAAGGTCTGATTCCACCAGCACAAAGCTGCTTTCCGGCTCACCGATAGCCAGGGGAATAGCTGGGAAGCCCTGGCCGCTGCCCATATCTAAAACCTGGAGTCCTTTCAGGTCAATGACTTTTGTTAAATACTCACTGTCTGCAACGTGTTCCCTGATTTCCTTTTCCGTGGCCCGCCGGCTGATCAGATTCTGCTTCTTATTACCTTCCAATAGCTCCCGAATATAATCATTGATCATGGTTTTCTCTTTCTTGCCTTCTTAATTTCTCCAGGTGTATCAACAGCACATTAATATCGGCCGGTGTCACTCCGGAGATTCGGGATGCCTGTCCCACTGATGACGGCTTAATCCGCATCAATTTATACTTTCCTTCCCTGGAAAGCCCATTTATCTCATCGTAATTTAGCTCCTCTGCCAGTTTCTTATCTTCCAGGGCTTCGAATCTTCGTACCTGCTCATTCTGTTTCTGGATATATCCTTCATACTTGCACTCAATCTCTACCTGTTCCAAAACCTCTTCATCATAAGTATTTTCCAGTTCGCCGCTGTTAAAAATATCCTCCAGGGATATCTCCGGCCGGCGCAGCAGCTGCCACAAGCTGGTACTGCTCCGCAGTTCCCTGGTGCCCTTCTCCTTGAGAATCATATTTATGGCCCGGTTATCAGGGGCAACCGTGGCATCATTTAATACCTTAACCAAGTCTGCCATTTCCTTTTTCTTCTTTTCCAGCATGGCATACCGGGCCTCACTTGCCAATCCCAGTTTATACCCTATCTCCGTAAGACGCAGGTCGGCATTGTCCTGCCTCAGAATTAAACGATATTCTGCCGAAGAGGTCAGCAAGCGGTAGGGTTCGTCAATACCTTTGGTTACCAGGTCATCAATCAGAACGCCGATAAACGCCTCACTGCGCCTCAGAATAAAAGGTTCCCTCTCCTTGACGGAGAGTGCCGCATTTATTCCTGCAATCAAGCCCTGAGCCGCCGCCTCCTCATACCCGGAAGTACCGTTAATCTGCCCGGCGGTAAACAATCCCTTTACTCCCTTGCACTCCAGGCTTAGTTTCAGTTGGGACGGTATGACGTACTCATATTCAATGGCGTATCCAGTCCTGATGATGCGCGCATTTTCCAATCCGGCAATGCTGTGGAGGACCTCATACTGTATATCCTCAGGTAAGCTGGTGTTCATGCCCTGTACATAGAACTCTTCAACCCTCTTGCCCTCCGGTTCCAAAAATATTTGATGTGAATCCTTTTCCTGAAACCGTACCACCTTATCCTCAAACGATGGGCAATGCCTGGGCCCCACTCCCTTAATCACCCCGGAATAGAGCGGTGAGCGGTGGAGGTTATCCAGCACAATACTGTGGGTAGTCCGGTTGCTGTGGGTTAACCAGCATGATATCTGGGGCTTTAATACCCGGGGACTCATATAGGAAAACTTCAGGATATGCTTGTCGCCCGGCTGTTCTATCATCTTTGAAAAATCCAGGGTTCTGCCGTCAACCCGGGGAGGGGTTCCGGTTTTAAACCTTCCCATGACCAAACCCAGGCCCTTCAGGCTATCTGACAATCTCCGCGCCGGAAACTGGCCGTTGGGAGCACCCTCATATGTCAGATCCCCGATTATTATCCGGGATTTAAGATAAGTGCCTGTTGTTACAACCAGGCTCTTGGTCCCAAACCGGGCTCCGGTACGGGTAAGGACCCCTGAAACGGCTCCGTTTTTGGTTTCAATCCCTTCAACTTCTGCCTGAACCAGTTCCAGATTTTCCTGTCTCAATAAGGTGGAGGTCATTACTTCCTGGTATTCTCTCTTATCCGCCTGGGCGCGGAGAGCCCTCACTGCCGCTCCTTTCCCGGTATTCAGCATCCGCATCTGAATACTGGCCTCATCTATGTTTAATCCCATTTCTCCGCCCAGGGCATCAATCTCCCTGACCAACTGGGCTTTGGCTGGTCCACCAATGGATGGATTGCAGGGCATCAAAGCAATATTATCCAAACTCAGAGTAATCAGAAGGGTGGAACAACCCATGCGCGCTGCTGCCAGCGCGGCCTCACAACCCGCATGTCCTGCTCCCACAACGATCACATCATAATCACCGGCCCGGTAGTATTTCATTTTCTCCCCCTATTTGCCTATGCAGAAGTCAGCGAAGATTCGCTCCATAACGTCCGTACGGATGGCTTTCCCGGTAATTTCCTCAATCCATGATACCGCTCCCCATGTATCTACGGCGATACCATCAATGGGCTGCCTTTTCTTAACTCCGTCAATTGCGTCCTGCACGTGCCCAAGAGCAGCTTCTATCGCCCGCTCCTGCCTGAGATTGGTCATTATCTCCGGTTCTGCTTCCTCCGGGTCTTTCTTCCCGACAATCATTTTTTCCAAAGCTGATTCCAGTTCTTCGATTCCAGTCTCCTCCAGGGCTGATATTTCAACCAGGTTTATGCCGGAAAAAATGTTCCTGACCTCTTCCGCACTCAAGCTGCGGTCCTGAATGTCGGTCTTATTAATAACCACCAGCTTTCGCTTGTCCTCGATCTGCTGCATTATCTCCAGATCCTCAACCTGAATGCCGGTTGATGCATCAACCACAAACACCACAATATCTGCCTCGGCCAAGGCCGTTCTGGTTTTTTCCACCCCCATACTCTCAATTACGTCCCGAGTTTCTCTTATTCCCGCGGTATCAGTAACCCATACGGGAATGCCTTTAATATAAATGAGATCCTCGATTAAATCACGTGTGGTCCCCGGTATTTCAGTAACAATGGCCCTCTCTTTTTGGGCCAACACATTCAATAGGCTGGATTTGCCAACATTAGGTTTGCCTGCGATTACTACTCTGACCCCATCTCGATATACTCGGGCCCGTTTACTGCCGGCGGCCAGCTTTTGCAGTCTGCCTTCAACCGCCTGCAGGCGTTCTTCAAGCTCCAGCCAGTCCGGTTCACCGACCTCTTCAGGAAAATCTATGCTGCCTTCGATTCGTGAGTTTATGAATATGAGCTCTTCCTCCACCTGTTGCAGGGTCTTGCTCAAGGCCCCCCTGAGGTTCCGGGTTGAAAGAGCCAGCGCCTTTTCACTCCTGGCTCTGATTATCTCTATTACCGCCTCGGCCTGAACCATATCAAGTCGGCCGTTTAAGAAGGCTCTTTTGGTAAATTCCCCCGGATGGGCCAGCCTGGCACCAGCGTTTATTACCAGTTCCAGGCATCTTCGAGTGGCTACGGCTCCTCCGTGGCAGTTAATCTCCACCACGTTTTCTCCCGTGTAACTGTGAGGGGCGTCCATCCGGCTTACCAGTACCTCATCGATAAGAGTTCCGTTTTCATCTCTGATGTAGCCCAAATTCAGCGAATGGGTCTTAAACTCATGGAGTTTTTTCCCGGATCGGGACATGAATACCTTGTCTACTATTTCAGGAGCAGACTCGCCGCTTACCCTTATGACGGCAATCCCCCCCTCCCCCGGGGGCGTTGATATAGCAGCAATACAATCTCCCAATGCAATCCTCCAAAATAAAAAGGCCTTGCGGCCTTATTTTTTCGGCGATATAACAACTTTTCGGTGGGGTTCCTCCCCCTGGCTGTAGGTTACGATCTCTGGATCTCCTTGTAAGGCCGTATGAACAACTCTTCTCTCATGTGGCCCCATGGGCCTCATTACCACGCTGCGTCTAGTTCGTTTAACCCTCTCGGAAAGACTGACTGCGAGGCTCTTTAGCGACTCCTCCTTACGCAACCGATAATCTTCAACATCTAGTACAATCCTTACCCTCTCATCAAGCCCCCGGTTCACCATCATGCTGAGAATGAACTGGACTGCATTTAACGTCTCTCCTTTGCGACCAATCAGCAATCCCATGTCTTTCCCGGTGATGTTTATCCTTATGACCCCATCCTGTACCTCAACGCTTTCAATCTCATAACTGATCTTCATTCCATCAAGCAGGGCCTTAAGTTTGTCTTCGGCCAACTTTTCGGGCCGGTTTTTTACCTCTACTCTTACCAGTGCCGGTTTGCTGCCTATTATACCTAATATTCCCCGGCTCGGTTCTTCCAACACCTCAATCGCCACATCTTCCAGGCCAACACCCATTTCTTCTAATGCCAGTTTTATAGCCTCATCTACGCTTTTTCCTTTTTTTTCGAGACTTAGCATGAGCGTTTCCTCCTTTTCCCTGAATAGCTTCAGGACCCATATCACTCGCGGTATCCTCATTTTCTACGCTTCCACTGTCGGTTATAGCCACCTGTCCTCCCCCGGCACCTGAAACCGCCAAACTGGACTGGTTTTTGTAATTAACATAGAGCTGCTGCAGTATATTGAGTAAATTGAAGGTCACCCAGTAAATTGCCAACCCGGCCGCAAATTTCATCGCGATCCAGCCGATAAATAAAGGCATCACCATCATCATAGTTTTCTGGTTTGGATCGTTGGCGTCAACGGTGCTTATTCTCTGTTGAAGATAGGTAGTCACAGCCGTCAGCACTGGTAATATGTAGTAGGGATCAGGCAGCGAAATATTCGGCATCCATAAGAATGCGGCATGCGCGGGAACCGTGTACTTGAAATTGATCAGAGCCTGATAGAAGGCAAAAAGGATCGGCATCTGAATCAAAAGAGGCAGGCAGCCGCCAAAGGGATTAACTCCATGTTCTTTATAGAGTTTCATAGTTTCGGCGTTCATTTTTTCAGGATTATCCCTGTACTTTGCCTGCAGTTCTTTCAACTTGGGCTGAATCGCCTGCATCCCCCGCATTGACTTCATCTGCGAGTTGGTCAAGGGATAGAGTACGATCTTTATAATAAAGGTGATAAGTATAATAGCCAAACCGTAGTTGGCCAGGCCGGCCATGTCAGTTATGCGATAACAAAACTGAATCAGCTCGCTGAAACCGGTAACAATGGATTGCCACAAATCCAACCTTCACCTCCTGCCTTATGGAACCGGGTCATAACCGCCTTCATTGAAAGGATGACAGCGTAAAATCCTTTTCATGCTGAGCAAGCTGCCCTTAATTGTCCCGTACTTTTTTAACGCTTCTACCGCGTACTGCGAACACGTAGGGAAAAAACGGCAGCGGGGCGGATAAAGCCGACTTATCATCTGATATATTCTTATCAGCTTAATCAGCACTCTTGACACCTTTAGAGACCCAACCTTTTCAGCAGTTGATGACCCTCGTCTACGAGCATTGTAAAACCGGCATTATTGATACCGTTCCGAGCGATTATCACTACATCGAAGCCGCTACCAAGCCCTCTATCCGTTTTCCTGATAAACTCCCGCAATCGTCGCCTTGCCCGATTACGACGAACTGCATTACCTACCTTTTTGCTGGTTACTATCCCGTACCTGTTCTTCTCAAGCCCGTTTTTTGCTGCGTATACAACCATGAATCGGCCAACCTGTTTTTTACCCACGCGAAAAACAAAACCGAACTCGCTTCTCTTGCGGAGGGTTCCGTCCGTACCCAGCATCTCAAACCTCTTTTAGAAAATTAAGGCCGACTAACGGCCTTAAGCGCTTAATCTAACCCGTCCCTTTTTCCTCCTGCGGCTTAGGATTTTCCTGCCGCCGACGGTGGACATCCTCTTCATAAAACCGTGCAATCTTTTTCTCTTTCTCTGCTTTGGCTGATATGTTCTCTTCATGAGAAGAATATTCCCTCCCTCGGATTTCCAATGCATCTTTCATTATATTTTTACCACCGGGCCCTGTCAAGGAAAGGCCTTTTATGCTCTGCCTCTTCTTCATTTTTGTCTGTGATTCTGTTATCATGTTACTAGATTTTTGTCCTGGTAAAGCAAACCTATACACACAATTCACAGCCTGACCAACGATTTATCCACATATAAACAGGGGGATACTATGGACGACTATTTTGCAATATGGGACCGAGTATTATCTCTTATCCGTGACGATATTGGCCCTACCAGCTTCGATGCTTGGTTTTCGGCTACCGATTTTGAAAGCTGTGACAGTGAATACTTTAATGTATCGGTTCCCAGTATTCTGGTAAAGGAATGGATACAATCACGGTACTGGCATCTTCTGAATGAAAAAATCAACCTTTTTACACAGCACCCGGTGAAACTTAAACTGATCGTTAGAACACCATCAATTAATGACTACTCAGGGAATCGTTTAAACCCAAAATACTCTTTTGACTCCTTTGTAGTGGGAAACAGCAACCGTTTTGCTCACGCCGCTTCTTTTGCCGTAGCCGAGGCCCCCGGGAAAGCATATAACCCTCTATTTATCTACGGCGGCGTCGGCCTGGGAAAAACCCATTTAATGCAGGCCATCGGCCATCACATCCTTAACAAAAACGAGCTGGCCACAGTCGTATACGTTTCTTCGGAACAGTTTACAAATGAGCTTATTAACTCCATTCGCGATGACAAGACCAGCGAATTCCGCAACAAGTACCGCAATATAGATATCCTCCTAATAGATGATATTCAGTTCCTGGTTGGCAAAGAGCGGACCCAGGAAGAGTTTTTTCATACATTTAACTCACTTTACGAAACGAACAAACAGATAGTTATTTCAAGTGATCGCCCTCCCCGTGAAATACCCACCCTGGAGGACCGTCTTCGTTCCCGATTCGAATGGGGACTTTTAACCGACATCCAGTACCCCGATCTTGAAACCAGAATAGCTATACTGAGGAAAAAAGCCCAACACGAATCACTGGAAGTTCCCAACGAAGTGATGCTCTACATAGCCACCAACATCCAGTCCAATATCAGAGAGCTTGAAGGGGCACTTACCCGAACCGTGGCTTTTTCCAGAGTTAAAAACCAACCTATCACCATGGATATTGCTACCGAGGCTCTACAAAATATTATGCCCCCACCGACTCCACGGCAGATAACAATTGAATCGATTCAGGAAGCTGTAGCCTCATATTTTAGTGTTACCGTCACCGATTTAATTTCCAAACGCCGAACCCGGCAAATAGCTTTTCCCAGACAGATTGCCATGTACTTATCCCGGGAATTAACAGAATTGTCCCTGCCGATGATCGGCGATACCTTCGGCGGAAGGGATCACACCACCGTCCTGCATGCTTACGATAAGATATCTCGTGAAATAAAAACCGACCCCGTGTTGGACAAGATTGTAAACGATCTTAAAAACAAGATTGAATCATGTTAAACTGTCTGTTACTAATTAAGTAGAATGTGACTTGTTTTCAACAAGTGATAAGCCTCGCTGGACAATAGATTTGACAACTTTTCAACATATCAACCGGTACTACTAGTACTGCTAAATTATAATTAAGTTAATCATCAGACCCACAGAACTTACGGAGGTGCCTTTATGAAATTTTCCGTTAACAAAAATCTGCTGTCACAAGCAGCTTCCATAGTGCAGCGAGCCGCGTCGACGAAGGACACAATACCTGCTCTATCCGGGATGCTGATAACTGCAGAAAAAGATAGATTGATTCTACAGGGAACCGATCTCGATATAGGAATAAAAAAAATCATCTTCCCGGCCGACATTGTCTCCGAGGGAAGTGCCTTGGTAAACGCCAAATACTTCAGCGATCTGGTGCGTTACCTATCCGAGGAAGAGGTAACTATCTCTCTGGACGAAACAAATAATAAACTGAATGTCTATAACGGGTTCTCCTCCAGCTATCTCAATCTATACAATCCCGATGATTTTCCGGAGATGCCTCTTAATAAGGTCACCCATATCAGTACCATACCCCAGTTAGTATTGAAAAATTTTATCCGCAAAACGGTGATCGCAGCTGCGGTAACCCATTTTAAGCCGGTATTCACTGGAATTTTATTTGATTTTTCCGGCGATTCCCTGACCATGGTGGCATCGGACACACACCGACTGGCCGTCATCAGAAGTGAACAGATAAAAAGTGAACAATTACCCGGACAATACATAATTCCAGTGCGAATAATGAGTGACATTGCCCGCATTCTCGAGGATGGCGACTCTGAGATAAACATCGGCCTGGCTGAGAATCACATCGTATTCTACACCACGGAGCAGGACCTTTCATGTTCCTCCAGGCTTATCGAGGGACAGTACCCTAATTACATACAAGTTATACCGAAAAACTTTGTTAATACATTTCTGGTAAACTCATCATTACTTACACAATCGCTGGAGAGAACATCTCTAATGCCGTTCGATCAGAAAATGATTCAGTATGTAAAGATGAATTTTGAGCCGGAACAACTGGTAATCTCGGCGTTCTCAGAGAAGATGGGAGAGATGACGGAGATAATAAAAGAAGTTGAGGCCGAGTCCAAGCAGGCAGTAGAATTGAACTTTAACACCCGTTATCTACTCGATGCCGTAAAGCTGCTCAGCCAGGAAAACAAAAATATTCAAATCAGTTTGTCCGGGCCTTTAGGTCCGGCGGTTATCAGAAACCCCGAAGACGATAACTACACTTACGTGCTGGTCCCACTCCGCACAGGTTAAAGAGGAAAAAGGGTTTGCACATTTCGGAAATACAGATTAATGATTTTCGTAATCTGGAAAGAATCAGATATGTGCCGGCAAAAGGGGTAAACATCCTGCTAGGGAACAACGCCCAGGGGAAAACCAACTTTTTGGAGGCTGTTTATCTGCTGGCATCAGGGGTAAGTTTCCGCAGCGTACCTGACAAGGATCTGATAAGGCTTGGTAAAAACCAATTTTTTATCCAGGCAACCTATCATTACTTGAATAAGAAACACTCGATTTCTCTGCAGTATACACTGGGCAAGAGAAAGCGGTTCACAATTAACAATAAAAGATATGCCCTGACGCAGGACAGACTGGCAGCAGTACTGTTTACACCTGACGACCTTTATCTGATTAAAGGTCCTCCCCAAAAAAGGCGAGCGTTTCTTGATAACCTCCTGAAAAACCTCTCCCCGGAGTACAGGACCTTCCTGGAAAACTACGAAAAACTGCTGAACCGAAGAAACGCCATACTAAAAGACGATCTGCCTGACCCCGGGATGTTAAAGGCCTTGGATCATGTATTCTCTTTAACTGCAGCACAGATTACCCTTGCTCGGCTTAACCTCATGAAAATTCTTGATGAACTGACCCTGCGCTTCTATAACCTAGTGGGCGGAAACGAGACGCTGCAGATGAAGTACGCTCTAACCTTTAACCTTTCGGGAGGAAAGGTAAACCTGGAGAGTATCAGGGAAATGGTAGCCCAGGGAATACAGGATATATCTCTCAGGGAAAGACAGAGAAAGATAACTCTGATCGGACCCCACCGAGATGATATCAACTTTTACCTGGATCAAAAAAACGCGCGCATTTTTGCATCCCAGGGGCAGCAGAGAAATATTGTAGTGGCATTGAAATTGGCAGAAGTTGAGGTGTTCAGGCGAATTCGAGGCACTTATCCCGTTCTCCTGCTGGATGAAATATTGGCCGAACTTGATATCGGGAGAAGAGCAACGATACTGGATTTTCTAACGAACTCATCATTCCAGACCTTCATGACCTCAGTGGATGGTTCACTGTTTAATAATATTAATGGTAAAATAGTTTGGTTAGAACAAGGCAGACTGTCAGAGTGAAAGGAGATTATACTATGTTTATACACCTGGGAAGCGATCAGATGATTTCAGCTGATGAAGTGGTGGCCATTCTCAACATTGACTCCTATATAAACACCTCATTAAAGGAAATAATAGAATTGGGCATCGCAGAAAAGAATCTTCATTTAATATGTTCCATGGAAAGAGCAAAATCGCTGGTGATAACCGATAATGAAATATACCTTTCTCCAATATCCTCTGTCACTCTATATAAGAGATCCCACAACAAAGGAGGCGTACAATGAGTCAAGATGTAAACGGCTACAGCGCATCTGATATTCAGGTCCTTGAAGGTTTGGAGGCGGTCAGAAAAAGACCGGGGATGTATATCGGCACCACTGGTTCCCGGGGATTACACCACCTGGTCTTTGAAATAGTTGATAACAGCATTGACGAAGCAGTAGCCGGTTACTGCGACAGGATAGAGGTTATTATTCATCAAGGCAACCGGATAACAGTGATGGATAATGGGAGGGGGATACCGGTCGACATTCACCCCAAGACGGGAGTACCCGCTCTGGAGCTCATCCTTACCACTCTGCATTCGGGAGCAAAATTCGGGGGCTCTGGGTACACCATATCGGGAGGTCTCCATGGTGTGGGTCTTTCAGTGGTAAATGCACTTTCCCGAAAACTGTCGGTTGAGGTGGCGCGCAATGGTGAAGCTTACCGGCAGGATTATGAAAAGGGAAAACCGGTCACACCGCTCCAGGTTCACGGCAGGACTGATTTTTATGGTACCAAGATAACCTTTGAGCCGGATCCGGACATTTTCGAAGAAACAGAATTCTCAGCCGACATTATTGCCCAGCGGCTGCGAGAATTATCCTTTCTTAATAAGGGTTTAAGTATTTCTTTGAGGGACGAGAGAACCGGACAGGAAAAGCATTTTCATTACACCGGGGGTATCCGGGATTATGTGGCTTATCTGAACAAGAATAAAGAAATAGTTAATTCTAAGATTATATACTTCGAGGAGAAAAAAGAGGATACGGTCATCGAGATTGGTATTCAGTACACCAACGGTTATACAGAGAATATATACTCCTATGCCAACAATATCCACACTCAAGAGGGAGGATCTCATGAGATAGGCTTCAAAAATGCATTAACCAGGGTTATTAATGATTATGCCAAGCGCATCGGGGTGATTAAAGAACAGGATGGAAATTTGGCGGGGGAAGATATCAGGGAAGGAATAACCGCCATAGTTTCCGTTCTGGTCCGGGAACCCCAATTTGAAGGGCAGACTAAAACCAAGCTGGGAAATACCTACATAAGGAGTATTGTAGAGAACGCCGTTCACGAAAATGTGAACGATTTCCTTAACGAAAACCCGGCGGCAGCCCGAAAGATTGTGGAGAAAGCCTTAGCTTCCCGGCGGGCCCGGGAAGCGGCTCGCAAAGCTCGTGAACTCACACGCCGTAAAAATGCGCTTGAAATCTCTACTTTGCCGGGAAAACTGGCTGACTGCAGCGAAAGAGACCCTGCGCTCTGCGAGCTGTATATTGTGGAGGGCGATTCCGCCGGCGGGTCGGCCAAGCAGGGGAGAGACCGCAGATTCCAGGCGATCTTGCCGCTAAGGGGCAAGATCCTTAATGTGGAGAAATCTCGACTGGATAAGATCCTTTCCAATGAAGAGATACGCTCGCTGATAACGGCCATCGGTAGTGGAATCGGAGAGGATTTCGATATAACCAAGTGCCGGTACCATAAAATAATAACCATGACCGACGCCGATGTTGACGGGTCACACATTCGGGTTTTGCTCCTGACTTTTTTCTATCGCTACATGCGCCCGCTAGTCGAGAACGGATTTATTTATATAGCGCAGCCTCCGCTTTACAGGCTGCGCAGGGGATCCGAAGAACATTATTTTTACCGGGAGCAGGATCTACAGATCTTCCTTGCCCAGCAGGAAAACAAGAAGTACCGTGTCCAGCGTTATAAAGGATTGGGGGAAATGAACCCCGATCAGCTATGGGAAACCACCATGAATCCGGAAAACCGCACCATACTGCAGGTATCGATAGACGATGCTATTCGGGCGGACCAGATATTCTCTGACTTGATGGGAGAGCGGGTGGAGCCTCGCCGCGAATTCATTCAGGAAAATGCCAATCTGGTTGTCAACCTGGACGTATAGCATGTCCCATTGTTTGCGCAGGTACTATAGGCCAGGGACGGCCGGTTCCATGAAACCGAGGGTAAAAGGGCAGGTGCTTGAAACGGCACCTGCCCTTTGCTATTCCGAAAATAACCACCAAACCCGGGGGATTGCGACCGCTTATCATCATTGCGGCTATCCTGAGTGCTCTGCAGCCGGATTAAACCGAATAGATCCAAGAAACTCTGGGTAAAATGGATAAAGTAAATGTCCAGTAAAATGCGGGCTCCCAAAAGAAAGGAGGATTTAATTGGAAAAAACCGGAACCACCTTGGCTATTAAATTTGTAATGACCTTCATCCTGGCGGCTGTCGCTTTCTACTTCATGGTGCGTAATCCCTGGAGCTGGATTCTGGCCGTCTCCATTTTGGTAACAGCCGTAAATTACCTGATTGGGGATCTGGTTATTCTCCCCAGTTACGGCAATCTGGTGGCAGCAATCGGGGATGGGGTCATGGCAGGGATAGTAGCTTATATAATAAGCCTGCTGTTCGCAACGTTTGACACTACAGCTGCTGCCCTGATCACGTTCGGAGTTTTAATAGCCATTGGCGAGTATTTTCTGCACCAGTATTTAACCAAGAAAGACGAGGTCGAGACCACTTAACCGGGTGCCTTCCCGGAAAAACATCCGTTTTACCTTATATACTCCAGAGATGCATCGTTCACCTACAGAGTCGCCGCATCCTTGATCAGGTGCGGCTTTTGTTTTGGGCCGAGCTGTGCAGAAATGGCTGGGGAGGGATTAGAATCCCTCCCCTGAGAATCTTGGAGTGTCTAGTAACCGACGATCTGTGACAGTGACTGTGAGACTTGGTTGATTTCGCTGGGGTCGGCTCCTGGAGAGGGGACGTACCACCCTTTGCTGGTAGCTATCTGTGCTAATTCGTTTTGGGATTGTTCGCATTTATTGCGCATGGTGATAAAGGTCTGCCGGAGTTGGGGATTATCGCACTCCAGAGCCATTCTGGTCAGATCAATTGCTCCATGCTTATGCATTTCGATGCAGTCAGAAGCGATATCTCTATCCTTCAGCATATTTTCAACCTCCTAGGATAAGAATTGTTTGAGGGTCTTAACATTGCGGCCGGCTTCTTGCGAAGCCTTGTTCAGGTGATTCTTTAGAGCCGTATCGGTTGCGGTTTGAGCATAGGCAGCAAACTTGCTTGCAGCCAGGGATTCCTCCATTATCAGTTCCCGCAGGCTGTCGAGTTCCATATTGGTCAAACTCGGCATATTCTCACCTCCTCCGGTAGATACAAATCACTATTCCGTATACTGCCCCATAACTTCATACTTTATGAACCTGGACCCGGCTGAGGTACCCGAAATAAAAGGATAATCTGGAGGAGGTACTCTCATAATAATGTTGCGACAAGTTTTTAGGAGGGATTCCTTTGGAGAGAGCAATCATCGTCTATGGCTCCAATACCGGTAACACCGAGAGCCTTGCCGGAGCGGTAGCGGAAGAACTGCAATCAAGATTGGATGTTACTGTCCAGAATGTGGCCGACATATCTCCCGATGATATCTTGGACTATGATCTCATACTGCTGGGTTCTTCAACCTGGAATGAAGGTGAGTTACAGGAAGACTTCCAGGATTTTTTCGAAGAGATGGATCGGCTGGACCTGAGTGGAAAAAAGGTGGCCGTTTTCGGTCCCGGGGACAGCAGTTGGGAGGAATACTGCCGAGCCGTTGACCTGCTGGAGGAGAAATCCCGGGAACTGAGAGCGGATCTCATTGCCCCCGGTTTCAAGTGGGATGGAGATATTGACGAGGAGGCCATCGCCGAAATTAGGAAGTGGGCCTCGAAGCTGCATTGAGAGCATTAATCCAGCAAATCCCAAAGAAAAACAGCGTCATCAGGGCGCTGTTTTTTCTTTGGGTGTACAACCCAGCACTAACTGTTTAATCCTGTTTTAATATGTTAGACTATTTCTGTGCAATTACGATTTACCGACCGAATAAGGAATGTTATATATGATAAACGGATAATCTCAAACTGGGAGGAATAAATTTGAAAGCTGAAAGCTCCAGAATAATACCCATTGATATTGAGAAAGAGGTCAAGCGCTCATTCCTCGATTATTCAATGAGTGTTATTGTATCGCGCGCACTGCCGGATGTCAGAGATGGGCTGAAGCCGGTTCACCGCCGGATTCTGTATGCCCTGTATGAACAGGGCATGACTCCTGATAAACCCCATCGAAAATCAGCCAACCTGGTAGGGGAGGTTTTAGGAAAGTATCATCCTCACGGTGATGCGGCGGTTTATGATGCCATGGTGAGGATGGCCCAGGGGTTCTCCTTTCGTTATCCGCTGGTTGATGGGCATGGCAACTTTGGTTCCATTGACGGTGATTCGGCTGCAGCTATGCGGTACACCGAGGTCCGCATGGCACCTATAGCTACCGAGATGCTGGCGGACATCGAAAAGAATACGGTTTCATTCAAGCCCAACTACGATGATACCCGAGAGGAGCCGGAAGTATTACCATCAAGGGTTCCCAATCTGCTTATAAACGGAGCGGCCGGGATAGCCGTCGGCATGGCCACCAATATTCCTCCCCATAATCTGGGGGAGGTAGTTGACGGGTTGATCCTGCTGTTGGATAATCCGGATATTGATATAAGCGAATTGATGAAGGTTGTCATAGCCCCGGATTTTCCCACCGGAGCGATAATCAACGGGATCAAGGGCATCAGAGATGCCTACACCACAGGCCGGGGTACCATCAAGGTCCGCAGCAAAACTCAAATCGAGGAAATCAAGAACGGCAGGTACCAGATCATAGTAAACGAACTTCCTTATCTGGTGAATAAAGCCCGTTTGGTAGAAAAGATTGCCGAGTTGGTAAGGGAAAAGAAGATAGAAGGTATTACCGATCTGAGGGATGAGAGTGATCGCACCGGTATTCGAATTGTTATCGAAACCCGCAAGGATATTTCTCCGCAGATAGTCCTCAACCAGCTCTACAAACATACCCAGATGCAGGAAACTTTTGGCGTTACCATGCTGGCATTGGTGGATTCGGTGCCTCGCGTGTTGAACCTGAAAGAAATGATGTCTCTTTACCTCGATCACCGGAAAACTATTACCACCAGGCGTACCATGTATGAGCTGGAGGTAGCCAGGAAGAGGCTGCATATAGTAGAAGGACTGCGTATTGCTCTTAATCACCTGGACGAAGTGGTTAAAATCATCAGAAGTGCCGAAGATGACAGGGAGGCACGAGAAGGGCTGATGAGTAATTTCGGGTTGTCAGAAGAGCAGGCCAACGCCATACTGGATATGAGACTGCGCCGCCTGACCAGCCTGGAACGCGAAAAACTGGAAGATGAGTTTCTGGATCTCCTGGAGAATATCCGTGATCTTGAAGATATACTGGCCCGGCCGGAGCGGGTGGTGGCTATAATCAAGGAAGAGTTGATTAAGGTTAAGGAAAAATATGGGGATGCCCGCCGTACCAAGGTCGAGCAGTTTGAGGCCAGCGAAGATATTGAGGATCTTATTCAAGAGGAAAGTATTGTCATCAACCTTACCAACCGGGGTTATATCAAGCGGCAACCGCTCAATACCTATCGCAGCCAAAAGCGGGGCGGCAGAGGACTGTTAGGCACCACCACCAAATTGGAAGATTTCGCTACCGAGATATTCGTCACCAGCAACCTGGCGACGGTACTTTTCTTTACCAACAAAGGCAAGGTATACTCTTCCAAAGCCTACAATATTCCGGAGGCTTCCCGCCATTCCAAGGGAACCCCGGCCATAAATTTCCTTTCCCTGGATCCCCAGGAAAGAGTGACCACCATTATAACGGTTAACGATTTTACGGAGGAGCGCAACCTCTTGATGGTAACCAGAGCAGGACTGGTTAAGAAGGTAGCAATCTCTGCCTTTGAACATATAAGAAAAAACGGGATCATAGCTATAACTCTGAGAGAAAACGATGAACTGATTGGAGTGAAAAAAACCCAACCCGGGGATAAGATTATCTTGGTTAATTCCACGGGGATGGCCATAGTGTTTGACGAGGGTGACGTCAGAACTATGGGAAGAATGGCCATCGGAGTCAAGGGCATAACTCTGGCTGATGGCGAAAAAGTCGTAGATGTTGACAAGTTCAAGCCGGGAGCCGACCTGGTCCTGGCTACGGAAAAGGGCTATGGAAAACGCACCTCATTAAAGCTTTTCAGGGTACAGAAGCGAGGAGGTAAAGGACTAAAAGCCATCAACTTGTCTAAAAAAACGGGAGCGGTTATTGGGGCCAAGGTGGTAGTAGATGAAGAAGAACTGATGTTACTTACGGAAAACGGTATTTTAATACGTTTGGCGGTGGAAGACATATCGCGGCAGGGTCGATACACCAGGGGTATCGTGCTGATGAGACTGGATGCGGGAGACAGGATAGCCTCGATAGCCCATTTCAAGAGTGATGAAGAAGCTGTATAATTGTGAGGCAGCCCTGGTTCTGATAAAATGGTTTGGTAAAAAGGGGGAGAATAAAGGTGGCTGAGAAAGCTACGTTTACTGTAAAAAAGGGATTGGCCCAAATGCTTAAAGGCGGGGTCATTATGGATGTAACCACTCCCGAACAGGCCAAGATCGCGGAAGAGGCCGGAGCATGTGCGGTAATGGCTTTAGAAAGAGTACCGGCTGATATCCGTGCAGCAGGCGGCGTGGCCAGGATGGCGGATCCCACAGTTATTCTCAGGATTATGGATGCAGTTACCATACCGGTGATGGCAAAGTGCAGGATCGGCCATTTTGTGGAGGCACAGATTCTTGAAGCCTTGGGGGTGGATTTTATCGACGAGAGCGAAGTGCTGACTCCGGCTGATGAGAAGTATCACATAAACAAAAAAGATTTTAACGTGCCCTTCGTATGTGGAGCTCGAAACCTGGGGGAAGCCCTCCGCCGGATAGGGGAGGGGGCGGCGATGATCCGTACCAAAGGAGAACCCGGGACCGGAAATGTGGTGGAAGCGGTTCGGCACATGCGACAGATTATGGATGAGGTACGGTGGCTCAAGGGTTTGCCCAAGGATGAATTGATGACCGCGGCCAAAGAGCTTCAGGCACCCTACGAATTGGTATTGGATGTAGCCCAAACCGGGCGTCTCCCCGTAGTCAACTTTTCGGCCGGAGGTATTGCTACCCCGGCGGACGCGGCTTTGATGATGAAGCTGGGTGCCGACGGAAATTTTGTGGGCTCAGGCATATTCAAGTCCAGTGACCCTGTAGCCCGGGCCCGAGCCATTGTAGCAGCTACCACCTATTATGATGACCCCAAAGTCCTGGCAGAGGTTTCCCGGGATTTGGGAGAAGCCATGAGCGGTTTGGATATAAAAACGCTGACGTCTGAGGAAAGGATGCAGGAACGTGGGTGGTAAAAAGGTCATTGGCGTCCTTGCGCTTCAGGGAGCGTTTGCCGAGCACGAGGCCGCCTTGCGGAGATGCGGAGCACAGACGATCAGAATTAGAAAAAGAGAGGATTTAGAGGCAGTTGACGGGCTGATCATCCCCGGCGGCGAAAGTACGGCTATCGGACGGCTGCTGGCTGCTTACGGCCTGGCAGAAAGCATAGTTGAGCGCAGCCGAGCCGGGATGCCGGTCTTTGGCACCTGCGCGGGTATGATTGTAATGGCCAAGGAGATCTCCGATTCGGACCATTATACTCTGGGGTTAATGAATATTTCTGTTCGACGTAATGCCTTTGGACGCCAGATTGACAGTTTCGAAGCCGATCTGGACGTTAAGGTGCTTCCCCAACCAGTGAGAGGGATCTTTATCCGCGCTCCGTATATCGACCGTGTATGGGGAGAATCCGAAGTACTCTCGGTTTTTGATGGAAAGGTGGTTATGGCCCGGGAGAAAAACCTTCTGACGTGTTCCTTTCATCCCGAATTGACGTCGGATCTCTCTATCCATAAGTACTTCCTGGGCATGGTATAAAACCCGTTGTCAAGCCTTGACCGGTATAATATAATTATTTAATAAGTTATATGTCGAAAACATAATGAAAGGGAAAAGGAAAGTCCACCCTTGGTTAAGAGAACCGGTGGTTGGTGCAAACCGGTGCAGGGAATTTTCCGTTCCGCCCTGGAGTGGGTTGCGATGAGCAGCAACGGTGATTCCGTTACCATCACACGAGGGAGTCAGTTTATGCTGGCTAATAAGGGTGGCAACGCGGGAACCTCTCGTCCCTGAAAAGGCGAGAGGTTATTAATTATTTTGAGGAGGGTATCCATGACTGTCGAGCAGCAGTACTTACTCTTGCCGGGGCCTACTCCTGTTCCGGCCAGTGTTCTAAGGGCTATGAATAAGCCGATGATCAATCACCGGGGACCGGAATTCAGAGAGTTGATGGCAGAGGTTACCGATGGTGTTAAGAAGATTTATCAGACCAAGAACGATTTGGTTATCTTTCCGGCTGCCGGTACCGGAGCTATGGAAGCGGCAATTGTTAATTTCATTTCCCCCGGTGACAAGGTCCTGGCGATTTCCATCGGCGTTTTTGGAGACCGGTTTGCAAAAATCGCGGCGGAGTTTGGTGCTGACGTTCAAAAACTGGATTTTCCATGGGGACAGCAGGCAGATCCGGATGTCGTAAGTAATGTTATAAGCCGGGACAAAGAAAAAAGGATAAAGGCGGTCCTGGTGACACATAACGAAACCTCCACCGGGGTGGTTAACGATATCAAAGCTATAAGTGAATCTATCGGAGATCACCCGGCCATAATCATAGTGGATGCGGTAAGTGGGCTGGGCGCCATGGAATTGCCTACTGACGAATGGGGCCTGGATGTTGTGGTCAGCGGTTCCCAGAAGGCATTTATGCTGCCCCCGGGGCTGTCATTTATGAGCGTCAGCCCCCGAGCCCTGGAGACATCCAAAAACTGTAAAAACCACAAGTATTACTGGGATCTGGAGTCGGCCTTAAAATATCTGCAGAAAGGTCAAACCCCTTATACGCCTGCGCTTTCGCTCTTTTTCGGTTTGCAGGAGGCTCTGAGGTTGCTTTTGGAGGAGGGGCTGGATAACGTAATAAAAAGACATCGGTACTGTCGGGATTTGGTGAGGGCCGGGATCAAAGCTATGGGATTAACCCCAATGGCGGATGATGCTATCGCATCATGTTCTTTGACCTCGGTTCTGGCTCCGGAAGGAATAGGGGCCAATACAATCCGCAGGATGCTTTGGGAACGCTTCGAAGTGGTTGTGGCCGGTGGGCAGCAAAGGTTGGACGATGTTATATTCCGCATAGGACATCTGGGGTTTGTACGTCCTCTTGACCTGTTGGCTTCCCTGGCGGCTTTGGAGATTGTTCTCTATGAAAATGGTTTTCCCATTAAGATAGGCGAAGGAATTACAAAGGTTCAGGAACTGTTCATTAAAAAGGAGGAAGCTTGAATGACGAAACCTAAGGTTATAGTTACAGAGAGGGTTTCGGAAAAGGGAATAGCCCTGCTGCAGCAGGAAATGGATGTGACTTACCGGGACGGGATCAGTCGGCAGGAACTGCTGGAGATTATTGGCGAGTATGACGCGTTGATTGTGCGCAGCGTAACTCAGGTGGACGAAGAACTGATTACGGCCGCCAAGAAGCTCAAGGTTGTAGGTCGTGCCGGGAATGGTATCGACAATATTGACGTTCCGGCTTGCACCCGCCGGGGAATCGTCGTATCCAACACCCCGGACAGCAATACCATATCAGCGGCTGAACAGACCATCGGTTTGATACTGGCCTCGTCACGGAATATACCCCAAGCCAATGCTTTCGTTAAAGGAGGCAGATGGGACCGTAAGCCCTTCCGAGGGGCGGAATTGTACGGCAAGACTGTCGGAATTGTGGGGCTGGGAAGGATCGGTTCCATGGTAGCTGAACGCCTGGCTTCGTTCAAAATGAAGGTCATAGCCTATGACCCCTACATTCCCGATGAGAGGTTTGTCCGGTTTGGAGCGGAGAAGAAAAACACCCTGGAGGAACTGGTGAGGGAAGCTGATTTCATTACCGTTCATACCCCCCGCAATCAGGAGACCATGGGAATGATTGGCAGGAGAGAGCTGGCCATGGCTAAAGATGGGGTTAGAGTGATTAATTGTGCCCGGGGTGGCATAATAAATGAGCAGGCCTTGCTGGAGGCGTTGGAGAGCGGCAAGGTAGCCAGCGCCGGGTTGGATGTCTTTGAAGAGGAACCCGCGTTAAACAATCCTTTGTTTAGGTTCAACAATGTGGTTGTTACTCCGCATCTGGGAGCCGATACCAAAGAAGCCCAAGAACGGGTGGGGATTAATATTGCCGAACAGGTGATAAAGGCCCTGAAGGGAGAACTGGTTCCCAACGTGGTTAACCTGCCGACCATTCTTCGCCAGGACCTGGAGTTCATCCGCCCGTTTATCGAGTTGTGTGAGGCTATGGGGAAATTTTATTTCCAGATTGAAAAAGCACCGATTGACCGTGTTGAGATTACCTACTGTGGTGAGGTTGCCAATCATGATCGAGAGATACTGACCATCGCCTTTCTCAAGGGGCTGTTTACTCCGGTGGTGGCTGACAGGATCAACTATGTTAACGCCCGGATGGTGGCTGAGGAACGCGGACTCAAAGTATATGAAAAGAAAGGCCATAAGGAAGAGAACTATATTAATTTGATTAAAGTCAAGATCTTTAATCACAAGTATAAATTGGAACTGGCCGGCACCTTGACTTTTGCCGGTGAACCGGTAATTGTAGAATTCAATGGTTATGAGACCGACATCCTGCCGGTGGGACATGTGGTTATAGCGGAAAATGAGGATCGTCCGCGGGTTATCGGACCATTTACGACTGTTTTCGGCGATGCCGGCATTAACATTGCCATGATGAGGGTCGCCCGTAAGGTTAAAGGGGATATCGCATTAATGGTGGTCAATGTGGATGCGGAAGTGGACCCGGATACCTTGGCCAAACTGAAAGCAATTGACGGAATAAGCAATGTTAAAGTGCTCAATTTCTAAGGAGGCAGCATGTTAGACCCTAAACTGATCAGAGCCAACCCGGAAATGGTAGCAAAAAAACTGGCTCTCAAAGGAACCGACACCGGATTGGAAGAATTCCTTAATATGGATGAGGTGCGGAGACGGCTGCTGGTGGCCGTAGAAGAAAAAAAGAATTTCCGCAACCGCACCTCACAGCAGATCGGCAAGCTTAAGAAAGCCGGGGAAGAGCCGGAGGAGTTAATGGCTCAGGTTAAAGCGGTAGGCCAGGAGATCAAAGAACTGGATGACCAGCTGAGAGCCCTGGAAGAGAGAATGGAGGATTTGCTGCTGATGCTGCCCAACCTTCCCCACGACTCGGTTCCGGTGGGTGCAGGAGAGGATGAGAATGTTGAGGTGAGGAGGTGGGGAAAACCGCGTGAGTTTGACTTTTCCCCGCTTCCTCATTGGGAACTGGGAACGCGGTTGGACATACTGGACTTTGAAAGAGCGGCCAAGCTTTCGGGGGCCCGGTTTACCGTTTATAAAGGAGCGGGTGCTCGTCTGGAGAGGGCTTTGGTGAATTTCATGCTGGATCTGCATGTAGAGAAACACGGCTACCGTGAGATATTTCCTCCTTTCATGGTTAATGCCGACTGCATGCAGGGCACCGGTCAACTGCCCAAGTTTGCCGATGACATGTTTAAGCTCGAGGGGCGCGATATGTTTCTGGTGCCCACCGCCGAAGTCCCGCTTACCAATCTACACCGGGATGAAATACTGAATGCAGGCGACCTCCCCCTATACCTGACTGCCTATACTGCCTGTTTTCGGGCCGAAGCCGGCTCGCACGGGCGCGATACCCGGGGGATTATTAGACAGCATCAGTTTAATAAGGTGGAATTGGTCAAGATAACCAACCGGGATCAGTCGTATGAAGAGCTGGAGAAAATGACCGCTGATGCGGAAGAGGTATTAAAGCAGTTGGGCCTGCCTTACCGGGTGGTGGCTCTTTGCACGGGCGATCTGGGGTTCTCGGCGGCCAAGACTTACGATATTGAAGTTTGGCTGCCTTATTATGGGGAATACCGTGAGATTTCGTCCTGCTCCAATTGTGAGGACTTCCAGGCTCGCAGGGCCAATATCCGATACCGCCCCGGGAATAGGGAGAAGGTCCAATACTGCCATACTCTGAATGGATCAGGCGTAGCCGTTGGGCGAACGGTAGCTGCCATCCTGGAAAACTACCAGCAGGCTGACGGTTCAATAGTAATTCCCGAAGTTCTGGTTCCCTACATGGGAGGATTGGAAGTAATCACAATGAAGCATGTATGAAGCACCCACTGGACTTAAGTTTTTGAAGCACCAGGCTTAATTGACAACGCCAAATTCTCTGTGCTATACTTCTACATGCACTTGAGGAGGAGCGCCAACTCTGGAGGGGTGTCCGAGCGGTTGAAGGAGGCGGTCTTGAAAACCGTTGAACCTTTGCGGGTTCCGTGGGTTCGAATCCCACCTCCTCCGCCAACAATAATCGTGGAGAGATGGCCGAGTAGGACGAAGGCGGTCGCCTGCTAAGCGATTAAGCGGCTAACCCCGCTTCGTGGGTTCGAATCCCACTCTCTCCGCCATATAATGCGCGCCCGTAGCTCAGCTGGATAGAGTAACGGACTACGAATCCGGTGGTCGCAGGTTCGAATCCTGCCGGGCGCGCCATCCTTACATTTCTTCCCGTCTTCTGCGCCCGTAGCTCAGCAGGATAGAGCATCGGTTTCCTAAACCGAGGGTCAGGGGTTCGAATCCCTTCGGGCGCACCACCTATCATTTATTTAATATTACAAAAAGTCAGCCCCGCAGGATAATGCGGGGTTTAATAGTTGGCGTGGTTGTGCAGTTCCGACCTGCTCTCGGCCGCGGTTTCCTTGACAGCACTGTGGCCATAACCTACAATCTTAATTGCAGGTCTTAGCGAATGTGATGGTGAATCTCCAGTGGATGAAGAATTTATGAGAATAGCCTTGGGTCTGGCTGCCGCGGCTGAAGAATCAAATGAGGTGCCGGTGGGAGCGATCATTGTGCTGGGGGACGAGATCATAGCCCGGGCCTTCAATGAAAAGGAAAGAACCGGAGATCCGACCGCACATGCCGAGATGCTGGCGATCAGGAGAGCTGCGCAGAGACTCGGAACCTGGCGGCTGAGTGATGCAACCATGTATGTTACGCTGGAACCATGTGCCATGTGTGCAGGAGCCATGATACAGGCCCGTCTGGGTCGTTTGGTATATGGGGCGTATGATCCCAAAGCAGGCGCAGCCGGTTCTGTTCTTGATATCCTGGATCTACCCTGGTTGAACCACCAGGTTAAAGTTAAATCAGGGGTTTTGGAGGCTGAATGCAGTCAACTCCTGAGTTCTTTTTTCAGTCAAATGCGGAGAGATGGCTGAGTCTGGTTTAAGGCGCACGACTCGAAATCGTGTGGGCGGGTGACCGTCCCGTGGGTTCGAATCCCACTCTCTCCGCCACCAAAGAGACCCATACCGGCTTCTTATTCAAAAGAAAGGCCGGTTTTTTGTGCCCGATGAGCCACTACAAAGGTCTTTGGCCGAGAACCGAACAACGTCGAAAATTTCGATGAGTCCAGCCGGTGTGGGGAAGGGGGACGCATTAATGGCTCACCATTGCTTTACAAAAGATAAGCCCGCTTTCAGAATTCGTAATCTGAAAGCGGGTTTTGCAATCGGTCAACTCCTCGAGTGTGACTCAGTGAAGTCCCATTAAGCTATTGTGGAACAAGCGGGCAGGCGGCGTTGTAGTTATTGATCCAGGTGTTGCCGAAGATAAAGAACTTCACCTTTCTTGGACAGCAGCACTCGACTTCATTTCTGTCTTTTTTATGCCGACGTTTTTGGGGAGCCTGAGCCGGGGCCTCAACTGCGACCGGCGCCTCAGGTTGTGCCGGGCTTTGGCCGAGTATAGCTGCCAGGATTTTATCGGCATTCTGAGCCACAGCCGCAATGTTTTCAGGGGTTATGGCATTGGGCATATCCGCCATTCAATAAGCCTCCCTTCTGAATTTTATTGAGTTATGCTTACAACTGTTTTGGTTATATCAATGTACCTTTATTCGCAGCAGACAAGGGCGTCGGGACATTGGGCGTTGTAGTTATTGATCCAGGTGTTGCCAAAGATAAAGAACTTCACCCTCCTGGGGCAGCAGCACTCGGTATCGTTGTTATTGCAACCGAGGTTGAGTCTTTGAGCCTGGTTTTGATTTGCCAGCGCTCCAATGATATCAGCGGCATTTTGAGCCACAGCTGCAATGTTTTCGGGGGTTAGGGCATTGGGCATTTCGGCCATCCGGCAGACCTCCTTCCTAAATTGGATTGTAATATGGGATTGAGTAAACAAATATTCCGGTCCCAGCTCTAAGGAGTAATGTGGTAACAGGAATAAAAGTTGGATTTACCTATGGAGCGCAGTTATTGGTTATCTTGTACGCTGGTCAAAACACCGGGGCAGGCGGTGTTGTAGTTGGAAATCCAGGTATTGCCGAAGATAAAAAATTTAACCTTCTTGGGACAGCAGCACTCAGCGGTGATCGCACTATTGCCGTTTGGAGCTGAACTCATCTAGGCACCCCCTTATATTGTTGTGTTACATAATATGGGCCCCCAGGAATAAAGTTCCTCTATTGCGCGAAAATATTTTCGCCGGATGTCCGGTGGCAGGCGGCATTGCGATTGATAATCAGGGCGTTGCCAATCAGTATTACGGTTATATCTGCTCCACACCCGGAGCCAGACGCAAGGACTTCTTTCAGCAACTCCGATTTACACAGTTCATTAATAAATTCTGGTCCGAGTGTTGCCGGGTCTATAGTATTATCCTTAAAAGCGCCAATACCATTTAAGGGGCCCAAGTAGGTTGATCCGGCGTGGCAAGCAGGAGGGCGTTTCGCTTGTTTCATAGAGCATTCGTAATCCCCATTAATCCCATTTTTGAATCCGACATATTTCCCTCTGTGCTTTTCATGCCTTACAATCTTCAATTGTAATCACTTCCTTACGCGCGGCGATGGTGTTAAATTTATATAACCAAGCCAATATATGTACATTATATTTCTAATAGGAGCAAATGGTGCTATTGTTCGGAGGTTGAGGTCTCGGGTTTAACACTAAACAACTGGTATTAGTGTTCCTGGAATAGGGAATGTATTGGTATCAGCGGGAAGCATGGATGAATCAGATTGCTTCTTATCAATACCTGAGGAGTGGTAAAATTAGTATAGAGGCGCTGGAGAAACCGGCTACGGCGTATGTGCTGTGAAGGGGAATGATTGCATAAACGGAGCAACAGCAAAGGGGAAGAGTTGGCCGTAGTTGGTGGGTATTAAAAAACCGCTTTCGAAAGGGAGTAGGTCTGTGAGCTATCGGGGCAATAACAAGAATGCGGATCGTAATGAAGAGCGAAAACGCATGGTAGAGGAACAAATCAAGAACCGGGGAATCCATGACGAAAGGATAATCCAGGCAATGATCGAGGTCCCGCGGCACCGGTTTGTTGACCAAGGGCAGCAGGCATTTGCTTATGAAGATGGGCCCCTGCCCATTGGTCATGGACAAACCATAAGCCAGCCGTACATTGTAGCCTTCATGATTGAGGCCCTTATGCCCGCCTCTTCCCATCGAGTTCTGGAAATCGGTACCGGTTCAGGCTATGCGGCTGCAGTGTTGTCTCGGGTTGTGGCAGAGGTATACTCGATAGAAACTGTAAGGCCGCTCTTCGAGACCGCAAAAAAGAGACTGAATGAATTGAAATATACCAACGTCCACCTGCGCAGCGGTGACGGAACCAAAGGATGGCCCGAAGCTGCACCCTTTGATAGCATACTGGTATCAGCCGGTGCTCCGTTAGTGCCCCAATCCCTGGTGGACCAGTTGGCCCCGGGGGGAAGGTTGGTTATTCCGGTTGGAGGCCGGATAAATCAGAGCCTGTTGCGGATCACCCGCGCCGCTGACGGAGAGCTGATCCAGGAAGAGCTGGCGATGGTGCGTTTCGTTCCGCTCGTCGGCGAGGAGGGCTGGTAAGACAGGGTTTGCGTCATAACGTCCGGTGTTCTGGCGCAGGTTACACAACGGTATAATTGTCTGCGGGAATAAAAAAGGTCTCGGGAACGGATAGGCGATGATTCCCCGAGACCTTGTTGCTATAAAACTGCCTGTATTTATGACTGCTCTTTCTTTGCAAACTGCTCGGCGGCTTCAGCCTTGAGGATCTTGCGCATGATCTTGCCGGTTCCGCTCTTCGGCAGGCTTTCGCGGAACTCTATGCTTCTCGGGTACTTGTAGACCGACATCTGACCCCGGGCCCATTCTACCAGTTCCTGCTCGGTGATCTTGCCCACCCATTCCGGTTTAAGTACGACATAAGCCTTTACATCCTCACCGCGGTACTCATGGGGTACTCCAATTACACAGCACTCCTCTATCGCCGGATGTCGGTACAGGTATTCTTCAACTTCTGCCGGGAAAACACTGTACCCGGAAGCTTTTATCAGTTCCTTGGTACGACCGCAAATATAAACATAGCCTTCTTCGTCAAGCTTGACGATGTCTCCGGTTTTCATCCAGCTGTCTCCGAGGAATGTTTCGGCGGTGGCTTCGGGTTTGTTCCAGTACCCGATGGCTACGGAAGGAGCCCGCTGCCACAGCTCACCTTCTTCGCCTATGGGGACATCTTTAGTTTCGTCTTTGAGGTCTACGACCCGTATGTCGACCCCAACCATGGGTATGCCGATGCTTCCAAGTTTATTACGCTCCAGAGGGTTGAGGATGGTGGCGGATATGGTTTCGCTCATGCCAAAGCCCTCAACCAGGTTGCAGCCGGTCAACTCCCGATACTTCTCAACGATTGCCGGGGGTACCGGTGCGCCACCGGATATCAGAGCGCGCAGGGAAGATATATCATATTTCTTCAGATTGGGATGATTGATTACGGCTATATTCATGGTGGTAATGGCCAACCACACCGAACATTTGTATTTCTCAATGGCTATCAGCAGGGTTTCGGCATCAAAACGGGTGATGACCACCATGGTAGCGCCGAGGTAAACGGGCGCGTTCATGCTGTTGGTCATTCCCGTTACGTGAAACAGCGGCAGAACCGTCAGGTAAACATCTTCTGAGGTGGCTCGAACCGACATGGGGGCGGAAGTGGCATTGGCCATAATGTTGAAATGGGTTATCATTGCTCCCTTGGGATTACCGGTGGTTCCGGATGTGTATTGAAGAAGAGCCACGTCCTTCTTTATATCCAGTTCCACCATCTTGTCCAGGGGTTCGCTGTTGATGAACTCGCTCCAGTCAATGGTGTCAGGATATTCAACGCTTTCATTGGTCATACCAGGAGGGACGGGAAGGGAAGGTTCTGATGGCAGATACTCCGCAAGGGAGGTCACTACAACCGATTCTACCGCCGGGACTTTATCGCGGATGCTTTGCAGTATTGGGTAGAGGGCGTCTTCTATAATTACCACTTTGGCAGTGCAGTCATTCAGGGCGTAAGTTAATTCACCTTCCTTGAACATGGGACTGCCGGCGATAACAATGGCTCCTAATGCCATGGCTGCGTAGTAAGATATTATAAACTGAGGGCAATTCTCCAGGGCCAGGTAAACACGGTCACCTTTCTGAACTCCCAATTTACGCAATCCGCCTGCAGCCTTCCAGACCAGATCCTTGAGTTCTTTGTAGGTGATCTCATTGCCATAAAAAATGATGGCGGGTTTGTTGGCGAACCGGACGGCATTATGGTATAAATGCCAGACTATAGATTCTCTACCGTATTCGATGGAGCGCGGCCAGTAATCCGGCCATACTTTTTCCCAAATCCTTTCCATCGGCTTAATTTCCAAAACGATCCTCCTCCTTTTCAAATAATGATTTTTGCCGCCAAACGCATTGCCCTCCTGTTTTTACTAATACTACCATATTGTAACGATGATGTATCCGGTTTGATGAGAAACCAACTGGAAAGCAAGATATCGGAGGGATTATGAGATGGAAAGCTGTTGAGATGCCGACAACTTAAGGGGCCAATGATTGGCTGCGGTCTTAGAAAGGGCAGTTAACCCTGCAGAAATTTTAGGGAGAGTTTGTATTATGAGGCCTCGGGCTGTTGCGAAATCAACGGGAAGTAAAGAGTGGGTTTAAGACCTCATCTTAAATTATGAAAAACAGAGTCCCTCACCCATTACCTGACGTAACCCGAAATCCGGTCCGGGTAGGTCATATGTAATACCACCTCATGCCCTACCTCGCAGCCCTGTTCCAGCAGACGTTCGCGGACAGTCTTTTCCGCCAGTGCAGGCAGGTTGTTGTTCTGGCTGAGATGGGCCAAAAAAACATGGACGGAGGGCTTCCGGTCAATACAGCTCAGGAGCTCGGCGGCATCGGTATTGGACAGGTGGCCAACGGCGCTTCTGATCCTCCGCTTAAGGTAGAGCGGGTAGGGACCGTGGTTAAGCATGTCCGGATCATGATTGGTTTCAATGATGATGGCATCGGCATATCCCATGGCTTCCCGAACCACGGGAGTAGCCACTCCCAGGTCGGTAGCAACTGCATACTTGGATTGCCGGTGATAAAGGCAGAAACCGACCGGGTCAACAGCATCGTGAGAAATAGAAAATGGTACGATTTCAACCTGACCTATCACTGCGCTGTCGTACAGTTCGCGGCAGCAATCCCGGTCCAGCTTGTCTCGGAAATCAAGTATATCCCAGGTTCGGGGACGAGCATAAACCGGCAGGTGGTGTTTACGGGAAAGAACATCAACCCCGCTTATATGGTCGCGGTGTTCGTGAGTAATTAGTATGGCGTCCAGGTCTCCGGCCCTGACGCCGATGCTGGCCAGGCTGTGTTCAATTCGCCGGGCGCTGATTCCGGCATCGATGAGAAGTCTGGTATTACCCAGTTCGAAGAAGATCGCATTACCGCTGCTTCCGCTGACCAATATTTGAATTTGCATAGCCGATATCCCTAGTGTATATTAGTATGGCTGATCGACCTCAAGTCGTGCCTTAAGACTATTACGTCATCATCGTCGGCTTTTCCTGCCGGACGAGAGCCCGGGAAAACGGAGAATTCCTCATGGGACAGATTAGTACGGTACAGCCGGCGATTTGGAACAATGGTGTTGTTGAAGGTTTCTCAATGATATTAGCATATGTTGGTTCGTGCTTGCGATTGGGTGCGATTCCGGGTAAAATATTATAGTCAGTCGTTATAGGGTGTTTCTAAGCGACCCGGGAATAATTGAAACCCAATTATGGAGAGATGGCTGAGTGGTCGAAGGCGCTCGACTGGAAATCGAGTAGACGGGTAATACCTGTCTCGAGGGTTCAAATCCCTCTCTCTCCGCCAGACAAATACCCCTTCCCTATGTGGAAGGGCTTATTAATAAGATTTGCCGCGCTAGACGGGGAGGTAGCGGTGCCCTGTACCTGCAACCCGCTATAGCAGGGTCGAATTCCTGGCCCCGGGACTGTCTTGTGAGGTCTGGCCTAAGTAAGTGATGAAGATATTCAGGTCCTACGCAACGGGAAATTCTGAACCGTGTCAGGTCCGGAAGGAAGCAGCACTAAGGAATCCATCCCGTGTGCCGTGGGGCAGCCTGAATGGAGTTAACTGCTCAGGTAACGCTCGGAAGGCAGTTTCAAAGCCAGGTGCGCGGCATTTGATTTCAATGTATCCGATGATGTTGTAAACCGGGGGCTGCCCGGTTTATTCATCTTATGTGCAGTATTGGCTTTCATTCTTCCCCTAACCCGGCAGGGTTTAAGAGGAAAATACGGTTGTGCATCGAAAAGATGGTTTAAGCTTTACTTCAACAGTGAGGATGGTGAAGGTATGAATTACCTCACCCTTTACCGGCAATGGCGTCCCCAGACCTTCAGCGAGGTGGTGGGGCAAAAGAATACGGTAACCGGTTTGCGGAATGCGGTTCGGGAGGGCAAGCTGGCTCATGCTTATCTCTTTTTTGGCCCCCGGGGCAGCGGCAAGACCAGCGTTGCCAAGATAATGGCCAAAGCAGTGAACTGCTCCCAACCCGGCAGCGGCGAGCCCTGCAATACATGCCCTGCATGCTGCGACATAAATAACGGCTCGTTTATGGATGTGTTGGAGATAGATGCCGCGTCCAACCGTGGAATTGATGAGATTAGAGACCTGCGGGAAAAGGTTAGGGTATTGCCTGCTCAGGGCAAGAAAAAAGTGTACATTATAGATGAAGTGCATATGTTAACCACAGAAGCCTTTAACGCATTGCTGAAGACGCTTGAAGAACCACCCGATTCAGTCATTTTTATACTGGCTACCACTGAAGCTCACAGGGTACCGGCCACCGTGCTGTCGCGCTGCCAGAGGTACGCGTTCACCCGTCTTTCGATATCCGAGGTTATAGACAGGCTCAGAGATGTGGCTGCCCAAATGCAAATAAACGTAACGGATCAGGCTCTTGAACTGATGGCCAGGAGGTCCAATGGCAGTCTCAGGGATGCCCTCAGTATAATGGAGCAGTGTATTGCGTTTCGGGATCATGATATTGATGAGTCTCAAGTAATGGATGTGCTCGGTTTGGTTAACCATGAGGCACTTTCTGCCATCTTCAAGGGTATGCTGGAGCAAAAGATAGAAGAGGTCATAGTCCATCTCAACTCCTTGATCAAGCAGGGCAAGGAACCGGTGCAGATTGCCCGGGATGCGGCTTTATGTGCCCGCGATCTGATGCAGTATACTGTCCTGAATAAAAGAGCCGACCTCCTGGTTATGCCGGGTGAGGATCTGGAGGAAATCATATCCCAGTATCCGGGGTTAACGGCATCCAGGCTTTCCCAAGTAACCAAACACCTGCTCAAGCTGGCAGATGAACTGAGGTTTAATGAGGGCCAGCGGTTCATAATGGAGGTAGGCTTTCTGGAAGCCATGGAATATATGGCTGATTCAAAATCCGGTTCTGATAAAGCCCTTGTTGTTCAGGAAACTGGGAAACAGAAAAAACCGCGCAGAGGCGGGCCCGATCCGTCCCTGAAATGGGAGGAGATTATGGAGAAGGTCAAATCTATTAAGGTCACAACCCATGCGCTGCTGGTCCCGGCGGCAATGCTTGGTTTAGCCGATGGGGTGTTGACCCTGGGATACCGTCCAGAACTCAAATTTCACCGGGAAAAGATGGAGGAAAAGGTAAATCAGGAGGTTCTGCTTTCGGCTCTGGAAGAGGTTCTAGGCTACCCGGTGGATGTGGAACTGGTGACCCTTGAGGAGACGGCTGAGCAGCCTCAGGTAGTTCGCAAGGCCATTGAGATCTTCGGCAAAGACAAGGTTAAAATTATAGAGTGAGGAGATGTTAGTATGGGCTTTGGAAACATGGGCAAGATGCTCAAACAGGCGCAAAAAATACAGCAGGAAATGGCCAAACTGCAGGAAGAGTTGAAAGAAAGAACAGTGGAGGCTTCAGCCGGTGGAGGTGTGGTTGAAGTAACCGTAAGCGGGAAGCAGGAACTGCTGGCCATAAAGATCAAGCCGGAGGTGGTTGACCCGGAGGATATAGAGATGCTGCAGGATCTAGTCCTGGCAGCGGTCAATGAGGGTCTCAGAAAGAGCCAGGAAATGGTAGCAGACGAAATGGCGAAAATTACAGGAGGTCTGAACATTCCCGGGCTGTTTTAGGGGGAGGGTTAAAGATGCGTCTGGCAGCCCCGTTGGAAAAGCTGGTAGATGAGTTGGCTAAGCTTCCAGGAATTGGACCGAAAACCGCCCAGCGGTTGGCCCTGCATATCATGAGGATTTCCCCGCAAGAAGCCACCGAACTGGCAAATACCATTATTGAAGCCAAGAACAAGGTTATACACTGCAGTATCTGCGGGTATTTAACCGATAGCGATCCCTGTGTCGTTTGCAGCGATCCGGACCGGGATGACTCCTTATTGTGTTTGGTTGAGGAGTCCCAGGATGTGATTGCTATAGATAGAACCGGATTCCGGGGCAGGTATTTTGTCCTGAATAACAACTTCCAATTGATTAACGGCCTGGACCTGCAGAAAATAGATTTTCCCAAAATTTTTGACATCCTGGAAAAACGACAGGTTCGTGAAATCATTGTTGCTACCAATCCCACTATCGACGGTGAAGTAATTGCCCGCTATATTGCAGAGGTTACCAGGCCACAGGGGATCAAGGTTTCCAAGTTGGCCTATGGTTTGCCCGTCGGTGGAGACATCGAGTATATTGATGAGATCACCTTGCGCCGCTCTCTGGACGGACGCAACGAAATATAAGGGAAACACATTAACCCGCTCGCAATCTGAATAAAATTGGCAATAATGTTAAATTAACACCTGGCATATTATGTGGTTGAGGGGGGGTTAAATTGGGTGTTTGGGACAACTTATGCCAGGTGCTAAAAGGGCTCTTGGTTTTTGATAACGAAGATGCTCTTGTCGGGTTCTGGCCGGATGAAGTGGTGCTTGAACACGCCAAGAGAGATTGGCTGACGGCACAAAAAATATTTGAGGAGGCCAGTCATCCCGAATTAATTGATTATGCTATATACAACCTGAAAGCCGCAGAGAAAAGGTACATGTATCTGCTAAAGCAGTTAAGGGTCGATACGTATGAACCGGAGGGAAATACCTCTTGCCAGGAAGCAAACAGTGCTTAGGAACAAGGGGTTAAAGGGGTGATAGCTATGGCGGATACCGTATGGACGATCCTTATTGTTTTGGCGGTATTGGCAGTATTGGTCGGAGTACTGCTTCGACCTTATCGGGTCATCAAAAGCGTGGCCGTTAAGTCTGGAATTGGTATTGCACTTCTGTTCCTGTTCAACTATGTGGGGGGGTTGGTATCCTTCTCCCTGCCGTTTAACGTCGTGACCGTGCTTACTGCCGGATACTTGGGTGTTCCCGGGATACTGTTTCTGAGTTACCTCCAATACATGGCCAGATGAAAGTCAACCATCACTGTGGCCATGAGGCCAACCGTAAAGTCAATCTCACCTGTTTGGGACAGGGGTTGGGTTCCATTACCCCAGTCCCTGCTTCATTAAATCTTAACGGAATCTTAACCAAATCTTAATGTAAATACTGACCTACACATGAAATAATGTCTTATATTACGGTGTCCATAGAGGCTAATTTGTGTTATATTAGAGGATATAGTACTTTTTTATGATACAACAATTTTCGATTGGAGTATCATTTTTTATCCCGGAGGGCCCCGGTGACCTGGCGGGGTGATTGAAAAGCCGGATCCGGTTTCGTACAATTATCTGTATCTGGCATCATATCAGGTTATCACATCGCTGATTATTAATTCCAAATTGGAGGAGAATAGTATGGGGAGAAATCTAAAGACTATGGATGGGAATACCGCGGCAGCTCATGTTGCCTATGCATTTACTGAAGTTGCCACCATTTATCCCATCACACCGTCTTCACCCATGGCCGAGCTTGTTGATGAATGGTCGGCGAAAGGGAGGAAGAACATCTTTGGACAGCGGGTCAATGTTGTGGAGATGCAGTCGGAAGCGGGGGCGGCCGCAGCCCTTCACGGTTCGCTGGCCGCAGGGGCTTTGACTACTACCTTTACCGCTTCCCAGGGGTTGTTGTTGATGGTCCCCAACATGTATAAGATTTCCGGGGAATTACTGCCGGGAGTTATCCATGTGACGGCTCGGGCTATCTCGACTCATGCCTTATCAATTTTTGGGGACCACCAGGACGTTATGGCCTGCCGCCAAACCGGTTTTGCGATACTGGCCTCCGGCAGCGTACAGGAGGTTATGGATCTGGCCGGGGTTGCTCACCTGTCGGCAATCAAGGGGCGGGTTCCTTTTTTGCACTTCTTTGACGGCTTCCGCACCTCCCACGAACTGCAGAAAATAGAAGTAATCGAGTACGAGGAATTGGAGAAGCTCATCGATTACGAAGCGGTGCGGAGCTTTAGAAAGAACGCCCTTAATCCTGAACATCCGGTAACAAGAGGGACCAACCAGAACCCCGACATATTCTTCCAGGCACGTGAGGCTGCCAATCCATTTTATGAAGCAATCCCCGCTATTGTTGAGGATTATATGCGGGAGATCTCCCGGTTAACAGGGAGAGATTACCGGTTATTTAATTATTATGGGGCTCCGGATGCCGACCGGATAATAGTCGCCATGGGGTCAGCCTGTGAGTGCGCCGAGGAGGTTGTAGATTACCTGAATAACCGGGGAGAAAAAGTGGGGGTGGTAAAGGTTCGCCTTTACCGTCCTTTTTCCGTCAAACATTTCCTGGAGGCCCTGCCCCCTACAGTTAAGAAGGTTGCGGTTCTGGACCGGACCAAAGAACCCGGCGCCTTGGGCGAGCCGCTGTACCAGGAGGTATGTACCGCGTTCTTTGAAAACGGGAGCAGACCGGTTATTGTCGGCGGTCGTTACGGCCTGGGTTCGAAGGACACTACCCCGGCACAACTGATTGCCGTTTATGACAACCTGAAGCTGGATGAACCCAGGAATCGTTTTACCATCGGCATAGTGGATGATGTTACCAACACATCGCTTCCGGTGGCGGAGGAGATTGATACGGCACCGGAGGGTACGATAAGCTGCAAGTTCTGGGGACTGGGCTCCGATGGAACCGTGGGAGCGAACAAGAACTCCATTAAGATCATCGGCGATAATACCGACCTGTATGCCCAGGCCTATTTTGCCTATGACTCCAAGAAATCAGGTGGAGTAACCGTTTCTCATTTAAGGTTCGGGAAAAAACCTATCCGTTCCACCTACCTGATAAACAAAGCTGACTTTGTGGCCTGCCACAACCCCTCGTACCTGGGGAAATACGATATGGTCTCCGATCTTAAGGATAACGGGACTTTCCTGATTAACTGTGCTTACACGGTAGAAGAACTGGAGCAAGTGATGCCCGCGGCTATGAAAAGGTTCATAGCCCGTCACAACATAAGTGTTTACACCATCGATGGGGTTGGAATCGGGGCTCAGCTCGGACTGGGCAACAGGATAAACATGATAATGCAGGCTGCGTTTTTCAAGCTGGCGAACATTATCCCCATTGAAGATGCCATCAAACACATGAAGGATGCAGTTTATGAAACCTACGGCAGGAAGGGCGAAGACATCATCAACATGAACCTGCAGGCGATCGATAAAGGAGTCGAGATGATTAATAAGGTAGAGATACCCGCCGGCTGGGCGGATGCGGTTGACAGCCCCCGGGAAAGCAGAGACCTGCCGGAATTCATTGAGAAGATAATGGAGCCGATGAACCGGCAGGAAGGCGACAAACTTCCGGTCAGTGCCTTTGTTGGTCGGGAAGACGGTACTTTCCCCGTAGGCACTTCCAGGTACGAAAAGAGAGGGATTGCCATCGAGGTGCCTGAGTGGAAGATGGAGCACTGCATCCAGTGCAACCAGTGTTCCTACGTATGCCCGCATGCCGCTATAAGGCCTTTCCTCCTTACTGACGAGGAGTTAAAGAATGCTCCCGGTAATTTTGCCACTAGAAAGGCAGTCGGCAGGGATTTGGCCGGGCTGCACTATCGGCTGCAGGTTGCTCCCCTGGACTGCACCGGGTGCGGGAGCTGTGTCGAAGTGTGCCCCAGCAAAGAAAAAGCTCTGGTGATGATGCCTCTGACCTCACAGATGGATGAGGTTGAAAACTGGAATTACGCAGTTGGACTGGAACCCAAAGACAATCTGGTTAGCAAGGAAACCGTCAAGGGAAGCCAGTTCCAGGTGCCGCTGTTTGAATTTTCCGGGGCCTGCGCGGGTTGCGGTGAAACCCCATATATAAAGCTGATCACGCAGCTGTTCGGTGATCGGATGATGGCGTCCAATGCTACGGGCTGTACTTCTATCTACAGTGCCAGCGCCCCTTCGATGCCCTATTGCGCAAATAGACGCGGGCACGGTCCAGCCTGGGCCAACTCGCTGTTTGAGGACAGTGCGGAGTATGGGTTCGGCATGTTCCTGGGAGTAAAACAGATCAGAAACCGCCTGGCCGACCTGTGCCGCGAACTGCTGGAAGCAGATATACCCGCCGCTGTTCGCGAGGCGGTCAATACCTGGTTGGATAAGATGTATGACGGCGAGGGCTCCAAGGGCGCCAGTGCCGAGCTGGTCAAAGCCCTGGAGAGCTATCAGCCGGCGGATTCTAAAATGGAGGCCATCGTCAAAGAAATCCTTGATAAACGAGAGTTCCTGGTGAAGAAGTCCCAGTGGATTTTGGGAGGGGACGGTTGGGCCTACGACATCGGTTACGGCGGACTTGATCACGTCTTGTCTTCAAATGAGGATGTAAATGTGCTGGTGCTGGACACCGAAGTCTATTCCAATACCGGCGGTCAATCATCAAAAGCAACTCCCACCGGTGCGGTAGCCCAGTTTGCCGCCTCCGGCAAGGTGACCAAGAAGAAGGACCTGGGCCTGATGGCTATCAGCTATGGATATGTATACGTGGCGCAGGTGGCTATGGGAGCCAGCCAGACCCAGTTGATTAAAGCCCTGATTGAAGCGGAGCGTTATCCCGGACCGTCGTTGATTATCGCTTACTCACCCTGCATTAATCACGGACTAAAGCTGGGGATGGGACGTTCGCAATTAGAGGAAAAGAATGCAGTGGCTGCGGGATACTGGCATCTTTATCGTTACAACCCGCTGCTTAAACAAGAGGGCAAAAATCCATTTATTCTGGACTCGAAAGAACCTACCGCTTCCTATCGTGACTTTATCATGGGAGAGACCAGATACTCTTCGCTGATTGCTACTTTCCCCGAACGGGCGAAGGTCTTGTTTGAGGAGGCGGAAAAGCACGCCCGTGAAAGATATGAGACCTACAAACGTATGGCTGAATGGTAAGCGGTGCGCAAGCAACTGCTCCGGACCAATTTTGTACCCCAAAACCCCGCGAAAAGGCATTCGCGGGGTTTTTTCATCGCGGAATAGCCTTTTTTCCATGCTGCGGCGAGAACCAAAGCTAAACCGTTGGCCTCCGCTTCCCCCGCCGGCTGCTGCAGCGCCGACCGGCCATAAACCGCATTCCTGAACCATCCATGACCGCCACCCGGCGCCGTTCAAAGAAGGGTTTTCCCAATGGCCTTTGGCGACTATTAACTCCTGATTGTGTAACACTATACATGACAAAAGAGCAGAGATTTATGTTGGCGTCCCCTGCTCATTGCCGGGTCCCCCTAGGCGGTGGCGGAACTGGATATCCTGCGGGGACCGTTGAGGGCATGTCGGCAACCAGATGCGGCGAGGTGAAGATCCGTTCCAGCCAGGATAGTAGAGGCCTACATAGGAGAGTACGCCAGCGGTAAGAGCGAGTTGGCTGTCAACCGGGCTCTTGAACTGCTCCGCTCTTCCAAAAAAGTAACTCTGGTGGATCTTGATTTTGTGGAACCGTTTTACACCCTGCGAGGGCTGAAACCCTTTCTGCAAGAACAGGGTCTGACCGTGATAGCCTGGGGGAGAGAAGACAGTTTTGGATTGGGTGAGACCGGCAGCCTGGTCACGCCCCCCGCCCGCTGGGCCATGTGGCGTTCCGGGGACATAATCCTCGATGTGGGCTACGGGGCACACGGAGCAGCATCGCTCAATTTGGTCGAAGGGGCTCTGGAGTCTGAAGAGCTTAAGGTATGGGCGGTAATAAACACCGCCCGTCCCATGACCTCCACCGTGGGGGACATAGTCGACTATGTCCAAGGCCTGCAGCGGGTTGACGGGTTGATCAACAATTCCCATCTCGGGGATCTCACCACCATCGAGTTTGTCGCAGAAGGCCTGCTGATTGTGAGAAAGGCGGCTAAAATCCTGAATCTCCCAGTAATATACACCGCGGTAGAAAAAAGGCTGGAGCCCGAGCTGCCTGTCGCCGACCTGGGTCCTTCACCAGTCAAGGTAATAAGTCGTTATATGCCCGCAGCCCGGTGGTAAGAATTATTATTTGCTTTGCGCATCAAACTAAGGGCAGGAGGTGTACTTAGTGGATAAGCCAGTAACCGGAACCAAAAAGGTTTTTATGACCGGGAATGAAACCGTAGCCTGGGCCGCTCTGGCCGCCGGTGCGGATATAATGTTCGGTTACCCCATTACCCCCCAGAATGAGATCATGCATTACTGGACCCGGCTGGGAACCAAGTACGGTCGTGACTTCCTGCAGACCGAGGACGAAATCTCCGCCGGCTTTACCGTCTGTGGAGCTATTATCGCGGGGAAAAAAGCATTTACCGCTACCGCGGGCCCTGGCAACACCTTGATGCAGGAACCTTTCAGCATGGCTGAAGCCATGCGGCTGCCAACCGTGGCCATCATACAGCAGAGAGGCGGCCCCTCCTCGGGGACCGTTATTTATTCTCAGCAGGAAGTCACCTTAACCACCTACGGCGGCAATGGCGAAGGCCACCGCATTGTCTACTCTACCGCCACTCATCAGGAGATTTATGACTACACAATTAAAGCCTTCAATAACGCCTGGAAATACAGGTTTCCAACTTTCGTTCTGGGAGACGGTTACCAGGCCAAAATGCGAGAGCCTCTGGAGATTTACGATCCTGAAGCAAGAAATATCGAAATGGTAATTCCCAGTCCTTTGGTGGGGTTGCCGGGACGGATTGGGATTGAGCGCGAACCACAGCACCTGTGCAATATATACAGCCTGGAAGATGAGTTGTATGAAGTAGTCCTGCAGCTGCAAGCCGAGTATGACCGGATGGCCCCGGAGCTGGAGGAATACCAGTGCCGGGAGTGCGATGATGCCGAAATATTGGTGGTATCCCATGGCGTGGTTTCACGTTCTGCCGATGATGCGGTAAGGTTCCTGCGAGCCCAGGGGATAAAAGCAGGTGCCTTCCGCCCGATAACTCTCCGCCCGTTTCCCGGCCGGGCGCTCCGGGAGATTCTGCAGACAGGGGTTAAAAAGATGCTGATAGTAGAGTCGGCTTACGGTCAATTAGCCCGACTGCTGCAGCAGGAGATATACGGAGAGAACGTACCGGTTGAAACCTTGTTGATGCCGGGAGTAGGGATCATTGATGCGGACATAATAAGTAAGGTTAAGAGCCTGATTCACTAATAAGGAAGGGGGAGTGTCGATGATACAACCGGACATGCCCAGAACCTGGTATGCGCCTACCAAACCGCACAAATTCTGCCCTGGATGCGGCCATCCTCTGATACTAAAAGCTTTGGGCGAAGCAATTGATGAACTCGGCATTCAAAACCGGACGGTTTACGGATGTGATATCGGTTGTTCGCTGTTATCCTGGAATTTTTTTGCTCTGGACAGCACTCAAACCCATCACGGACGCACTACACCGGTAATGGTAGGGATGAAGCGGGCCCGACCGGAACTGATCTGCGTTGGTTATATGGGTGATGGTGGCGGGTATTCCATAGGGTCACAGCACCTGGTAAACTCAGCTATCAGAAATGAGAAGATAACCCTCATACTGGCCAATAACACGAATTATGCCATGACCGGCGGGCAATTGGCACCAACTACCCTTCCGGGGCAGAAAACCGAGACCACCCCTTTTGGTCGTGATCCCGAATTGACCGGTCATCCTACCATGGGACCGGAGATGATAAGCAGTATAACCGGCGAGGGGGCTTATGTGGCCCGGGGGACGGTGGCGAAATACCGGCAGCTAAAGGGATTCATCAAGAAGGCTCTCCAAAACCAGATAGAAGGAAACGGTTTTTCTTTTGTTGAAGCGTTGTCAACCTGTCCCACCAACTGGAGGACCAATGCCAAACAGACCTGGAACTGGTTAGAGGATAAGATGGGGGCTTTTTACCCGGTTGGAGAATTGAAGAGTCCATTCAGGAAGGAGGGTTAAGATGAGATTGGTACGAGTAGTCCTGGCCGGAGAAGGGGGACAGGGGGTTCAATCAGCTGCCGAGATTATGGCAGAAGCCGCTTATGAAGAAGGAAAACAGACCATATATATTCCCAACTTCGGCCTGGAACAGAGAGGCGGGGTCTCGATAGCCTTCCTCCAGGTCGGCGATCGCAGGATTGGCGCACCCAAATTCAACAAGGCCGATGTGGTAGCGGCCCTTAGTCAGAGAGCTATGGCCAGGACCCGCATATATTCGGGCCCCGATACGATTTTTATGTATGACTCCTCATTCGAAGTAACGGAAGAGGACCTGCCAACCCAGTACAATATGATCCTGGATATACCGGCGGTAGAAAAATCCAAGGAACTGAATACCCGTGTTTTTAACGTTATTATAATGGGAGCCGTTCTGGAACTGACCGCTATGATTCCGGTGGAGGCAACTCGTAACGCCTTGGAAAAGAAATTAGGTTATAAATTCGAAAAGAACCCCGAACTAAGAGAAATGAACTACAGAGCTATGGAGGTTGGCCGGGCTCTGGTTCGAAACCGGTTAAAAGGAGGGGAAATGGTTTGCGCAAGTACGACGTAATGACCGAAAAAGGCAGTAAGGCGATATTTCATCTCTTCCCCGAGCTGTGCAAAGGTTGTGGGCTTTGCAAAGAAAAATGTCCTACCGGAGTTCTCGTCTGGTCCGACAAATTAGGGGTTTACGGAACCCCTACTGTTTTTGTGAAGGATAAGGAAGGCTGTACCGGGTGCGGTATATGTCAGACCGTTTGCCCGGACTGTGCTATCAGAATCGAGCGCATAAAGAGGAAAAAAGAGCATTAGGAAGCGGTTCCGGGTTTACTTGCCGGGGCCGCCTATCATATTAT
>FZPS01000192.1_pt82:110000-129498 | contig 129498 bp, 125 predicted proteins | sample 1817821 | NCBI WGS metagenome assembly FZPS01 (sample SAMEA104158645, study PRJEB21678) | metagenome | place: Germany | collected 2015-04-21
GCGAGCATAGATCCGTGGATGTCCGAATGGGGGAACCCACCTGGTGGGAGACCAGGTACCCTGGCCTGAATAAAATAGGGTCAGCGGGGCGAGACCCGGTGAACTGAAACATCTTAGTAGCCGGAGGAAGAGAAAGTAACAACGATTCCCTGAGTAGTGGCGAGCGAAAGGGGAAGAGCCTAAACCGCTGGTGTGTGATAGGCTGCAGCCGTTGCACCAGTGGGGTAGAGGGAGTATCCGTGGTCGAGCTGCAGATTGGCCGGAGAGTTACAAAATAGCTGTTTAGTGGAAGCTGGCTGGAAAGCCACACCACAGAAGGTGAAAGTCCTGTACGCGAAAGGCAGCTATCTCTCGGGATACCACCCAAGTACCGCTGGACACGTGGAATCTGGTGGGAATCAGGGAGGACCACCTCCTAAGGCTAAATACTACTTGACGACCGATAGCGATTAGTACCGTGAGGGAAAGGTGAAAAGCACCCCGGGAGGGGAGTGAAAGAGAACCTGAAACCATATGCCTACAAGCAGTCAGAGCACTATTGGGAGTTTCGGCTTCCAAGTGTGATGGCGTACTTTTTGTAGAACGGGCCGACGAGTTACGGTAGCAAGCGAGGTTAAGTCTTAAAGGGACGGAGCCGAAGCGAAAGCGAGTCTTAAGAGGGCGTTGAGTTTGCTGCTGTAGACCCGAAACCGGGTGAGCTACCCATGACCAGGGTGAAGCGATGGTAACGCATCGTGGAGGCCCGAACCAGGGGATGTTAAAAAATCCGTGGATGAGTTGTGGGTAGGGGTGAAATGCCAATCGAACCCGGAGATAGCTGGTTCTCCCCGAAATAGCTTTCGGGCTAGCCTCAGATGTTTCCTAACGGAGGTAGAGCACTGGTTTGGCTAGGGGCCCTCACCGGTTACCGAACCATCCCAAACTCCGAATGCCGTTAAGGTAAGAATCTGGGAGTCAGACTGCGGGCGATAAGGTTCGTAGTCGAGAGGGAAACAGCCCAGACCGCCAGCTAAGGTCCCCAAATTAGACTAAGTGGGAAAGGAAGTAGAGTCGCCCAGACAACCAGGATGTTGGCTTAGAAGCAGCCATCATTCAAAGAGTGCGTAATAGCTCACTGGTCAAGTGACTCTGCGCCGAAAATGTAACGGGGCTAAAGTCTAATACCGAAGCTGCGGCACGACACCTAGAGTGTCGTGGGTAGGGGAGCGTTCTCATTGGGCAGAAGCATGACTGTAAGGACATGTGGACTGATGAGAAGTGAGAATGTCGGCATGAGTAAGCGAGAAGGCAGGTGAGAATCCTGCCCGCCGTAAGCCTAAGGTTTCCTGGGGAAGGCTCGTCCGCCCAGGGTAAGCCGGGACCTAAGCCGAGGCCGAAAGGCGTAGGCGATGGACAATCGGTTGAGAATCCGATGCCACCTTGTACCGATTGAGTGATGGGGTGACGCAGGAGGGTAGACGAAGCGCACGGTTGGAAGAGTGCGTCCAAGCTCGTAGGGTGTGAGGCAGGCAAATCCGCCTCACGTAAAGCCTGAGGAGTGAGGGGGAGGGAAATATAGTACCGAAGTCGTTGACCCCATACTGCCGAGAAAAGCCTCTAGCGAGGTGCAAGGTGCCCGTACCGCAAACCGACACAGGTAGGCGAGGAGAGAATCCTAAGGCGCGCGAGAGAACCCTCGTTAAGGAACTCGGCAAAATGACCCTGTAACTTCGGGAGAAAGGGTGCCCCGTGTAGTGTAGCCATGTTAGACATGTGGTGGCACGAGGGGGTCGCAGAGAAGAGGCCCAGGCGACTGTTTATCAAAAACACAGGTCTCTGCGAAATCGAAAGATGAAGTATAGAGGCTGACGCCTGCCCGGTGCTGGAAGGTTAAGGGGAAAGGTTAGTCTTCGGGCGAAGCTTTGAACCGAAGCCCCAGTGAACGGCGGCCGTAACTATAACGGTCCTAAGGTAGCGAAATTCCTTGTCTGGTAAGTTCAGACCCGCACGAAAGGCGTAACGATCTGGGCGCTGTCTCAACGAGGGGCTCGGTGAAATTGTAATACCGGTGAAGATGCCGGTTACCTGCGATAGGACAGAAAGACCCCGTGGAGCTTTACTGCAACTTGATATTGGATTTTGGCAGGTCATGTACAGGATAGGTGGGAGGCAGAGAAGCGAGTCCGCCAGGATTCGTGGAGCCACTGGTGGGATACCACTCTTGATGTGCTGGAGTTCTAACCTCGGGCCGTAATCCGGTCCAGGGACAGTGTCAGGCGGGCAGTTTGACTGGGGCGGTCGCCTCCTAAAAGGTAACGGAGGCGCCCAAAGGTTCCCTCAGCGCGGATGGAAATCGCGCGAAGAGTGTAAAGGCATAAGGGAGCTTGACTGCGAGAGAGACATTTCGAGCAGGGACGAAAGTCGGGCTTAGTGATCCGGCGGTTCCGAGTGGAAGGGCCGTCGCTCAACGGATAAAAGCTACCCCGGGGATAACAGGCTTATCTCCCCCAAGAGTCCACATCGACGGGGAGGTTTGGCACCTCGATGTCGGCTCATCACATCCTGGGGCCGGAGAAGGTCCCAAGGGTTGGGCTGTTCGCCCATTAAAGTGGTACGTGAGCTGGGTTCAGAACGTCGTGAGACAGTTCGGTCCCTATCCATCGCAGGCGTAGGAAACTTGAGAGGAGCTGTCCCTAGTACGAGAGGACCGGGATGGACAGACCGCTGGTGTACCAGTTGTCTCGCCAGAGGCACAGCTGGGTAGCTATGTCTGGGACGGATAAGCGCTGAAAGCATCTAAGCGCGAAGCCGACCTCAAGATGAGGTTTCCCACTGGGTTAACCAGGTAAGACCCCAGCAAGATTAGCTGGTTGATAGGCCGGGGGTGTAAGTGCAGCAATGCATTCAGCCGACCGGTACTAATAGGTCGAGGGCTTGACCTAGTACACGCTCGTAAAACTTGCTTGTGCAGTTTTCAGGGAACCTGAGAAAGAATTCCTGGTGGCAATGGCGGAGGGGCCACACCCGTTCCCATCCCGAACACGGAAGTAAAGTCCTCCAGCGCCGATGGTACTGCAAACGTGGGAGAGTAGGTCGCCGCCAGGAGCTGATATTAATCCTCGAACATTATCCGGTTCGAGGATTTATTACTTTCTTGCCCGCGAAGTGCGGTTCCTCCGGAATTCAAAGAAGTTACGCATAAGCAGGCGGGAAGCACGGACCTCTCCCGCCTGCACGCTCCACCTGAAGCAAAGTAAGTCGCACGAATCCTCCACGTTGGATTCGGCTCCCTGCTGCAGCCGCCGGGAGCAAGGGAGTAGGAACCCAGACTGCATTATGGAGTTACGAAGAATTGATGGGGCTGGAATATGCAGATGTTGGCTTCTTCCTGGACGTTGCCATCGGTTATTTCTACGAAATAACCATAGCTCGTTTTCGGCTTGAGTTCGCTGGTAATGACGACTTCACCACGATTGATTCCGGCCTTGGCGTCTCCCCGCATTCTTTGGACGTAGATATTATCCCACCAGGCGAGCTTTTGGGTGTCAAACTCCATTGATGTGGAAGCCTCGGCAACTCTGGTTACGTAATAGGCATCCACGTCAGCGACATCCTTAAGCGTCTTCCACTTGCATTTTATATCCTTTAACGGAGAATCAGCCGGCAGTGGTTTTAATCTTGACGGCTCAAATGAGGTATAGAGTTCGTACTGGTTCTTCAAATAGGCGTTTAATATTTCATCGGACTTTCGATTATCCTGATAGCGAGATTTTTTGACAACATCTCCATTCTTGCAGGTCACCTCAATGGTGTACTCGCCATCTTTCATAAATCCGGCGTCAAGGTTAATCATGTACCAGTAGTTGTCATAGGTAGGGTCATAGATCCAGCCGTCTTTGTTTTCATTGTCAAACTTCTGGTCTTTGGAGAACTGAACTTTATAGTCATCAGGACCATAGGCGATAATCGTTTCAATCAGATCAGGCGCAAAAGCCCCGGGTGTCGGATAGAAAGAAATGAGAAACTTGTGCTGAAACTTACCACGAGGAGATTTTTCAAAATCCCAATAAACATTGCAGGCCATGATGCCGTAAATCTGGATCTTAGGTTGATCCATAATTACCCCTCCATTCCATTTATGGTATATAATAAAAATACTTCATAAAATTTAGATAATTACCCGCAAAGGCATCACCAACTTTCCTAAATATGGATAAATCATAGCACATTATTGATAGCAAATAAACACAATAGAAGCAAAATAATGAATAATGGGAATATAATGAAAACAACAACAAATATATACCGTTTGGGAGGGAAGCATTATGTTTGGTTGGATTACCCTGGCAATCATCATCTTATTACTGATCCTGATTTTTTATCCCGGAAATCTGTTCAGGTTGGCGATGTGGTCAGTACGGCGCTCGGCAGGTCTTGCCTGTAAGAGGGTTGCGGTTGGTCGACATCAAATTGTGTACCTTGAAGGAGGCACTGGTCCCCACTTGGTGCTGCTGCACGGTTTTGGAGCCAATAAAGATAACTGGAACCGTTTCGCGAAACACTTTACGTCTTCATACCATGTGATAATCCCTGATCTCCCCGGTTTTGGCGACAGCAGCTATTTCCCCGACGAGGAGTACGACGTGGAGAGTCAGGTAGAAAGGCTGATAGATTTCTTCAAAGCTCTGAAGCTTGATGAATTCCACCTGGCGGGGAATTCAATGGGCGGGCAGATAGCTGTGGCCTACACCATAAAACGCCCGGGCCGTGTTCTCAGCCTGACACTTTTTGATGCCGCCGGTATCCAGGAGGATACGCCCAGCGAGATGAGCCGGCTCCTGGAAAAAGGGATAAACCCGCTGGTAGTTAAGGAAGCTTCTGATTACAGCGAACTGCTGAAATTTGTGTTTTTCAACCCGCCTGAATTTCCAGCGGTGGTAATGAAAGGGCTGGCCGCAGATGCTGTACGCCATACTGCAAGCAATGAAAGGATTTTCCAGCAGCTCCTGGGCAAGTGGGTGCAGCTTGATCCGCTCCTGCCCAGAATAGAGTCACCAGCCCTCATTATCTGGGGCGACAAGGACCGGGTGTTTGATGTTTCCTGTGCGGATCGTTTTGAAAGGAGTTTGAAGTACTCCAAAAAGGTGGTTTTCGAAAACTGCGGTCATATGCCGATGCTGGAAATGCCGGATAAGAGCGCCGAAGTGGTGCGCGATTTTATCGGAAGTATACGGTATTAGTCGGTCTCCGCCCTTAAGCGTCGGGGTGGGAAGTGGATGACCTCAACAAAAGGCTCGCAAGAAGGATTTTGATCGGGCTTCATAAATGAAAAAGCGGGGTCTCCCGGAAAGGGACGGCCCCGCTTTAGTTTACAGACCGCAGGCCTTTGATTATGGTTTGTGTACCCTGATGATTTCGATGCAGTTGAGGTGCTGCTCACCTATCTGTAATGACTTAGCTGCTGGAACAAAATCTCCGCCAGGCCCGTGCTGCGCGACTGAGCCATAATTTTGGCATACTCGGTGTCGAGCATGCTTTGAAAAACATCCTGTCCGAAGGACTTTGCCAGGAGGCCGCCCTGGGGAATGGTCTTCCGCATCGATTTGAGCAGCTCACCCAGAAATATGGCTTCAAAATCGCGGCAGGTTTCCATGAGACGTTTTTCGTCCTCACTTGGAACCGGCTTTTCCTTCCCCGCCGCGGTTTTTTCAGTCCAGGTATTGAGTTGACGGGGAATGGAGTAGCTGTAGAGATTAAGGGCCAAATCGGATACTCTCATTCAGCGCTCATCCTTATTAAACGTTTTTGCAGGCAGACAGGTGGTGAACCTGTCTGGTGAATATATCTATGCGAATACTGTTATCTCTTAAGATTCGCTGCCATGCCCAGCATCTCATCGGCTGATTGAATCGATTTGGAATTGAATTCGTATGCTCGCTGGGCGGTAATCAAGTTCACCATTTCTTCAACGATCTGAACATTACTCATTTCCAGATAGCCGCCATGTAATCTGACCGTACTATCACCCTCCGGATCCCAGTCTTCCGGCTCGCCGGATACTTCAGTTGCCCGGTACAGGCTCCCGCCAACCTTTTCCAGGCCGTTGGGATTGATGAACCGGGCTAATTCCAGTCTGCCGGCTTCAATAACCTGATCATCATCCGGGAGCTTGTAGGTAATGGTCCCGTCAGTAGCGACCGAGATATCATGAGCACCCGGCTCAATAGTGTCCGCCCCTATTACATAGTAACCATCGCTGGTTACCAGATTGCCTTCCCCATCGATCATGAAGGCGCCGTTTCTCGTGTACAGGGGTTCATCATAACCGGGGACTTCGACCTGGAAAAAGGCATCACCGCTTATGGCTACGTCCAATGGGTTTCCGGTGGGAGAAAGGTTGCCCTGGGTAAAGAGGGTCTGAATTGCTGCCGGCCTTGTTCCCAGCCCGATTTGCAGGCCTACCGGCTGCATGATTTCTTCAGACGCTACCGGCTTGCGGATGGTCTGATACAGCAGATCCTGGAAGTTGACCCGGGATTTCTTAAAACCAATAGAGTTAACATTGGATACATTGTGGGCAATAGCATCGATGTTTAACTGCTGCCCGTACATGCCCGTACTGGACGTGTATAGAGCTCTGAGCATAAAAAATCCTCCTCTTGGTGCCGGCGTATCGATCAGTCAACGCCGCGGGGCCCCTCAAGAAGAGTCCGGCCCCATTACATATTTCATAACTGTTATCGAGAAAACTAATGAAAAACTTTAGCATGTTTTGAGATATTTTTACTGAAGGAGAGTTGGTTATGTTCCGTTATGCATCAACCGACCTGGTGCCTCCGGCGGGCAGGCAAAAAGAGTGGCTGCTCACAAATGGAATCGGTGGTTTTGCCGCCTCAACCATATCGGGAATCAATACCAGGCGTTATCACGGTTTGCTGATTGCATCTCTTAAACCCCCGGTTGACCGCCGCCTCCTGCTGGCCAAGCTGGAGGAAGAGGTTATTGTTGACGGTAAGAGGTATAAGCTGTTCGCGTCGCAAACCCTGGGAGGGTTTTCGGGCTATGGCTTTAATTACCTGCTGGAGTTCAAAAGATTCCCCTTTCCTACATATGTCTATGAAATCGAAGACTGTATCCTGAAAAAGGAGATTATCCTGGTATCAGGTCAGAACACAGTCATGGTTAGGTACAGTCTGGCCAATGCCAACGAGAGGCCGGTACGCCTGTGCATTTTTCCCCTCATCACCTGCCGTGATTACCACTCTACAATCCGCAGGAATGATTGGCGGTTCGAAATAGTGGAGGATAACGGAACCAGCGTGGCCATAGAACCCTTCCCCGGAGCGCCTCTGCTTTATATGGGCAGTGATGGTGCCCGCTGTGAAAAAACAGGGTTTTGGTATGTTGATATTTTTTACGAAAGGGAAGCAGAGAGGGGGTTGGATGCGGTAGAAGATCTGTACTGTCCTCTCTGCTTTGTGGCCGAGGGTGCAAAGAGTACGGAACTGTGGATATGGGCGGGTACGGAACAGGTGGAGGGCAGCACCGCCTGTATGCACCGGTACCGGGATCAGGAAATATCTCGTATCAAGGCCGTGGCCGATAACGTTTCCACTAATAATAAATACCTGAGACTCCTCAGCCTGGCAGCCGACTCTTTCCTGGTAAGGCGTTCCGAGCTGGAAGGTCTGACGATAATAGCCGGTTACCCCTGGTTTGCCGATTGGGGGCGGGATGCGATGGTCTCATTACCGGGGTTAACCTTGACAACCGGTCGGTTCGAGGATTTCCGGCAGGTTATGAAGACTTTTCTCACCTTCGAAAAGGATGGACTGATTCCAAATCTGTTTCCCGATAACCCGGGACCGCCGGCCTACAATACCGCAGATGCATCGTTATGGGTTTTCTGGTGTCTTTACAAGTATTATCAGTACACCGCTGATCTCAACTTCCTGGCGGAGCAGTACCCGGTGTTGCTGCGCATACTGGAGGGTTACATTAACGGTACTACCCTGCACGGCATAAGAATGGACAGCGATGGTTTGATAATCCAGGGCGAGACTTTTCAAGCCCTGACTTGGATGGATGCCCGGGTAGGCGGGGAAGCGGTTACGCCTCGCCGCGGGAAAACCGTGGAAATAAACGCTCTCTGGTGTTTTGCCCTGTATTTTACTGGATTTCTGGCCTCTCGTTTGGATGACACCGCCAAAGCCCGCAGCTTGAAGGAACTGTTTAATAACTCCCGTAACGGCTATCGGAGGGGATTCTGGTTCGCAGACGGGGGTTACTTGTATGACTGGATAAGTGAAGATGAGCGGGATGAATCGATCAGGTGTAACCAGGTAATCGCCTTGAGCCTGCCGATAAGATTACTAACCGTTGATCAGGAAAGGAAGGTACTGGGTACGGTATGGCGGCATCTCTGCACCGGTTACGGTTTGAGGACCCTCTCACCTGCGGACGACAAATACCGGGGACAGTGCACAGGCAATCAGTACCAGCGGGATAGCGCTTACCACCAGGGTACCGTTTGGGTATGGCCCTGGGGACATTTTATTACCGCCCTTAACCGGATTTACAGCGGACACCCGGGAATTGACAGCCTGATTCGCCGTCTGGTTTCTCCCCTTATTGCCCATCTCCATGAGGAGTGCATAGGCACGGTCTCAGAAATCTTTGACGGCGATCCTCCGCACCATCCACGGGGATGTTTTGCTCAGGCCTGGTCGGTGGCGGAGCTCTTGCGGGTCATTTACGAGGAGGTAGAGCGGCGGGCGCCGAAGAGAACACTGCCTGAATGGGTTGAAAAAAGACCATTGCCTGAAGGATGATAAAAGGGTAAAATTATGGGCAAGCCGTTGGTCGGCTCATTAGATTGCTTGCTCATGGCCCGGTGCGGGCAGGTTTATATACCGTTACATATTTGCCTGCCAGGGAGGGATACGAAGTGTTTGGCTTTATTGGCAATATTGGACCTTGGGAATTGGTTCTGGTTTTAGTCATTGCTCTGATTATTTTTGGACCGGGGAAACTGCCCGAAGTGGCCAGGTCGGTAGGGAAAGGAATCAACGAGTTCAAAAGGGCTACCAACGAGGTTAAACAGCAGGTACAGGAAGCTGTCAGCCTGGACGATAACGATAACAAAGCCTGACTCAGCAAGGGCGGAGCAACCGCATACTATTATTGCTCTTATCAAGAGTGGCGGAGGGACTGGCCCTATGAAGCCCGGCAACCCCCGGAACGGGAAGGTGCCAATTCCTGCAGGACATGGTCCTGACAGATGAGAGGAGGATATCCAGGTGATAAAAGGCCTCTTCTGTGGAGGCCATTTTTAATTCTTGAGGTTAGTGGGGAGTGAGTGAGAGCATGAGCATCGATCTATGTTCAGAACTGCAAAAAAGGATTTTCATCCTGGATGGAGCTATGGGAACCATGCTGCAGCAGGAGGGGTTGGGGCGTGGTGAATGCCCGGAGATGTTTAACCTTACCCATCCTCATATTCTGGAAGATATTCACTCCGCCTATATCGAGGCGGGCTGTGATATTATACAGACCAACACCTTTGGTGCCAATCACTTCAAACTGAGTGAGTATGGCCTGGGGGATAAGGTGGAGGAGATCAATTCCCGTGCCGTAAAGATTGCCAGGAAAGCCGCCGGAACCAGGGCTCTGGTCGCTCTGTCCGCAGGTCCCTCGGGAAAGCTCTTCAAGCCTTTCGGAGACGTTGAATTTGATGAGCTTTTTGAAGCTTTCTCCGTCCAATTCCGGGCGGCGGAAAAGGCGGGAGCGGATCTGATTTCCATTGAAACCATGACCGATATTGCAGAATTGAGAGTGGCGGTTATTGCAGCCCTGAGCACTACCCGTCTGCCGGTGCTGGCCCACCTTACCTTCGAGCCTGATGGCCGCACCTTGATGGGTACGGATCCGGTTAACGCCGTTCTCATGCTGGAAGCCCTGGGGGTAACGGCAGTTGGAGCCAACTGTTCGGGTGGAGCCACTCAACTGCTGCCTGTTATTGAGCAGATGGCGCGGACCACCAGCCTGTTTATCTCGGTGGAACCCAATGCCGGGATGCCGACGCTGGTGGGCGAGGAAACCGTCTTTCCTGAGACCCCGGCAGAGATGGCCCGGCATGCTCTGGCATTAAGAGATGCCGGAGCCAACATAATAGGTGGGTGCTGCGGCACCACTCCGCAGCATATAAAAGCTATATCTGAAACCCTGCGAGGGCTGACGCCGGTCAGCCGAAAAACAGCGCCGGTTTGGGCATTCTGTTCCCGCACCCGTTACCTGGTAATAAGTGATGAGGCTTATCCGGCTTTCATTGGAGAAAGAATCAATCCCACCGCGCGCAAAAAATTGGCAATGGATATAAGAGATGGACGCATGGAAGTGGTGGTGGGTGAGGCCAGAAGACAGGTGGAAGCCGGGGCGGCCATGCTGGATGTGAACATGGGGGTCCCCGGTATTGACGAACCGGCGGCCATGAAAAAAGCCGTGCAGGAGATCCAGACCGCGGTCGATGTTCCTATCGCTATCGATTCAACCGATCCGGCCGCAATCGAGGCGGCATTAAAAGCTTTCGTCGGTCGACCACTTATAAATTCCACCACCGGTGAGGAAAAGAGCCTGGACCGCATTCTGCCCCTGGCGAAGAAATACGGCGCTGCGGTACTGGGATTGTGCCTGGACGAAAACGGCATACCCAGCAGGGCCGAGGAACGGCTGGCCATAGCGGAAAAGATCTATCGCCGGGCCCGGGAGTACGGATTAAGGGACCAGGATGTATTTATCGACTGTCTGGTGAAAACGGCCAGCGCCGAACAGGAACAGGTGATGGAAACCCTGAGAACGCTCCAGATGGTAAAGTCCCAGTTGAAGCTGAAGACGGTCTTGGGGGTCAGCAATGTGTCCCACGGTCTGCCGGCCCGGGATATTATGAATTCATCTTACCTGGCAATGGCTATGGCCTGTGGTTTGGACCTTCCTATAATGAATCCTTTTGAAGAAAGGATGCAGGATGTTATTCGAGCCGCAGCCGTACTGATGAACCGCGACAGCTATGCATCAAGTTACATCGAGTGCTATAAGAATCGAACAACGCCGGAGAAAAAGGCCCCACCGGTGACGGCTTCGGGAGGTCCAAAGCCGCCGACTGTCGCGACTGATACCGGTGATCCCATTAAAGACGCGGTAGTCAAAGGACAAAAGGGGCAGATAGTGGACTTGGTCAGGAAGGCTCTGGACGACGGCCAAAACCCGATGGACATTATAAACCGGCATCTTATCCCCGGGATCGAAGAAGTGGGAGAGCTTTATGACCGCAAGGTGTACTTCCTGCCGCAGTTGATGCTTTCAGCGGAGACGATGAAAGAGGGATTTGAGTACCTCAAGCCCTTGCTGGTGAAGGAAGCCCAGGTGCAGCGGGGTACTGTGATTCTGGCCACGGTGGAGGGCGATGTACACGATATCGGCAAAAACATAGTAGGCATAATGCTGGAAAACTACGGTTACCGGTTAATTGATCTGGGCAAAGATGTTCCGGCCTCCCAAATCGTTGCCCGAGCGATTGAAGAGAAGGCCGATGTGATTGGCTTGAGCGCTTTAATGACGACTACCATGCCGCGAATGAAAGAAGTGGTTGAACTGGTCAAGAGCAGAGGTCTCAATACCAAGGTTGTAATAGGGGGGGCGGTGTTGACCGGGGATTATGCAGAAAAAATTGGTGCTGATGGGTATGCGCCCGATGCCCGGGCCGCAGTGGTCACCGTCAACCGGCTTATCAACAGGTAACAGCGGCATTGGCAGGTCAAATACCTATAAAGATTTCAGATAGATACGGAAAGGGGGATTTTGCAAAGGATGGGAGTAACAAGAACCTACGAGGAGATCAATGAAAAAATCCGGAAAGGGCAGGCGGTGGTGGTCACCGCGGAAGAGGTTATTGGCATCGTTGAAGAGAAAGGGGTAGAAAGGGCCGCCCAGGAGATTGATGTAGTTACAACGGGCACCTTTGGTCCCATGTGTTCTTCCGGGGTATTCCTGAACTTTGGCCATTCCAACCCGCGCATCAAAATGCAAAAAGTATGGCTGAACGGGGTTGAGGCCTATTCCGGTATAGCGGCCGTCGATGCCTACCTGGGAGCCACCCAACTTCCGGAAAACGATCCTGAGAACAAGGTTTTTCCGGGCAGGTTCAGCTATGGCGGGGGACACGTGATCCATGACCTGCTGGCGGGCAAGGAGATAAGACTTGAGGCGGTAAGTTACGGAACCGACTGTTATCCCCGCAAGAGGATTGACACCCTGATTACCTTAAAGGACATTAACGAGGCTATTCTGTTCAATCCCCGGAATGCCTATCAGAATTACAACTGTGCGGTTAACTTAAGTGACCGAACCCTCTATACCTATATGGGGATTCTTAAGCCCCGACTGGGCAATGCCAGTTATTCAACCTCCGGGCAGCTTAGCCCGCTGTTCAATGATCCCTATTACCGCACCATTGGAGTTGGCACCAGGATATTCCTGGGAGGAGGGACAGGATATGTGGCCTGGCACGGCACCCAGCACAACCCCAACGTAGCCAGAAATGAACTGGGAGTACCTACCGGGGGAGCCGGCACCCTGGCAGTAATAGGCGATCTTAAACAGATGAGACCGGAATGGCTGGTGGGAGCCAGCCTGCTCGGTTATGGTGCCAGCCTGATTGTGGGCATCGGCATCCCGATTCCTATCCTGGACGCAGAGATAATGAGGTTTGTATCTGTCAAGGATGAGGACATTGTCTGTCCCATCGTTGATTACAGCGAGGGCTATCCCTTGTGCAAGCCTGGTAATTTAGGTCTGGTTAACTATAAAGACCTGAAGAGCGGCCAGATCATCATTGAGGGGAAAAAGGTTACCACTACTCCCCTGTCAAGTTACCCCAAAGCCCGTCAGATTGCAGGGATACTGAAAGAGTGGATTAAAAACGGCCAGTTTGAGCTGACGGCCCCCGTAGTAAAACTGCCCTCGGCAGGAGACCCAGTGGTAATCAACTCTCTGCCGGAACGCGATGTGAACGGGCGTAATGGTAGGAGGTGGTAGGAATGTACAAGAGCCGTGTGGTATGTTTTTTCTCGGAGGCCCAATCTGAACAACCCATAATTTACCGTTTGGTCAAGGACTATAATCTGGTTATCAATATACTGAAAGCGGACATCAATCCGCGCAAGGAAGGCTATCTGGTGGTTGAGCTTTCCGGGAATAGAGAAGACTATGAATCAGGTATTGGGTTTCTAAAGGATATCGGGGTAAGGGTAGAACCCCTGAGCCAAACCGTGGCCTGGCAGGAAGAGATCTGCACCCAGTGCGGGGCCTGTGCCTCATTCTGCCCCACCGGAGCACTAGACATTGATCGTTCCACCATGGAGATCAGTTTTGATAACTCCAAGTGTGTTGTTTGCGGCATGTGTCTGGATTGCTGTCCCACCAGGGCTATGACGGTGTTCTTCAATATTGCCGCGCCGTTATGAACTCGATGAATAATGATTTCGTGAACAGGAAATACAGGAGGTACCAGCGCGGGCAGGATCTGGTGCACTTCCAGGTGAAGGTCAAGCAAACAGACCTGTTTATCGGGGTCACTAAAGAGCGGTACAACCAACAGCTGGCGGCTGAGATTGAGCAGAGGGTGTACCGGGTTCGCGCCGGACTGGAAACATACATTGCCTCCCATCCAGAATTCTTAACCTCTTTGGAACCGGTGACTTTGAAACCGGGAGCACCGGAGATAGCCCGGCGGATGGCCCGGGCCGCGGTGCTGGCTGGTGTAGGCCCCATGGCTGCAGTTGCGGGGGCTTTTGCCGAAGAGGTTGGTGAGGTTTTGACCGACTGTCCCGATGTAATTGTCGAGAACGGTGGCGATTTATATATAAGAACTACCCGGGAAAGGCTGGTTATGGTAGCGGCCGGTCTCTCCCCCTTCAGCCATCGCATCGCCGTGCGCATTACGCCGCGGGAATCACCGTTAGGTGTGTGTACCTCCTCAGGAACAGTGGGGCCGTCTCTAAGTTTCGGTCAGGTTGATGCGGCCATGGTCAAGGCCACCAGTGCTTCTCTGGCTGATGCGGTAGCCACCGGAGCCGGCAACCGGGTATCAACCGGGGACCAGCTCGGGGCAGCGATTGAATATGTGCAGAGTATAGCCGGAGTTACAGGAATCCTGGTGATAAAAGATGACCGGATGGCCGCCTGGGGCGATATAGAGCTGGTGCCTGTTACCGGGGTGGGTGAAACCAATGAACATCGTTAAAGGGGGAAAGCGGATGGAAACAGCGGTTATCGCGGAAAGACTGACTGAGTGGATCAGGGAAAAGACGTCTGCAGCCGGTTGTGAAGGTGTAGTACTGGGGATCAGCGGGGGTATCGATTCAGCGGTGGTGGCAGGACTGGCGGTGCGCGCTTTTCCCGGGCATACTTTAGGGGTTATTATGCCCTGTGAGAGCCTGCCCGAGGATATTGAACACGGGCACCTGGTAGCACAGAAGTATGGATTTGAACTGAAGGTTATTGATCTGCTCCCGATTTACAAGATGTTTACTGAGCTTCTGGGAGAGGAGGAGGGTCCCCGAAGCGGTTTGGCCCGTGCCAATATCAAACCGCGTCTGCGGATGATTACCCTCTACTATTATGCACAGAAACGGAACTACCTCGTTTTGGGTACTGAGAATAAATCTGAACTGACTATAGGGTATTTCACCAAATACGGAGATGGCGGGTCTGATCTCCTGCCGATTGGAGGCCTGGTCAAATCCCAGGTGAAGGAACTGGCCCGGCACCTGGAAGTTCCAGAGGTTATTATCGATAAGCCTCCTTCAGCCGGTCTCTGGGAGGGGCAGACAGATGAAGGCGAGATCGGGCTGTCCTACGAGGAGCTGGACCGGTTTATCCTGTCGGGACAGGCAAGCGAAAGGGTTAGAAATAAGATCCAGCACCTCGCTCGTATCAGTCAGCATAAACTGCAGCCGCCGTCAATAGCAGTGCTCTAGATGCCGTTTACGGCCGGGTTATGGGTCCTCGGTTGTTGAATGCATTTTTTTTGGTATGCTAGAATATTGTCAAATTGGGACAAAGGGGAGAAAACATGGCAGGACATTCCAAGTGGGCCAACATTAAGCATAAAAAAGCCAGAACTGATGAAAAACGAGGCAAGATATTTACCAAGCTGGGCAAAGAAATAATCATAGCTGCCAGGGAGGGTGGCGGGGACCCGGACGGGAACCCACGTTTGAAAATGCTTATTCAAAAAGCCAAGGCCATGAACATGCCCAATGATAATATAAATCGGGCCATTCAGCGGGGAACCGGTGAAATCGAGGGGGAAGCTCTGGAAGAAATCAATTATGAGGGATACGGTCCCGGCGGAGTGGCTCTGATGCTGAATATCACCACCGACAACCGAAACCGTACCGCGGCGGAAATTCGCCACCTTTTTTCCAAGTACGGCGGCAATCTGGGGGAAGCAGGCTGTGTTGGCTGGATGTTCAAACGCAGGGGCCTGCTGGAGGTGAACAAAGAGGATCTGCAGTCTGACGTGGATGAGGTGGAACTGATCGCTATCGAGGCCGGAGCCGAAGACATCAGGGATAGCGGGAGCAGTCTCGAGATCGTAACCACTCCGGATTCATTTGAATCGGTAAAGAGTACCCTGGAGGAGGAGTGTGGTGTCCAGTGGGCTTTTGCGGATATTACCATGATTCCTGATACTACTGTTGAAGTACTGGATCTTGATACCGTCAGGAAGATCATTAAACTGGTGGATGTGCTGGAAGACCACGATGATGTACAGGACGTATATGCCAACTTTTCCATCCCCGATGAGATAATGGAGCAGGTTTAGATGACATGAAATAATTCGCTGGGAAACCGGCGGTGAAGGCATCGCTAATGGTGGGCGAAATGATAATCAACACTAAACCCCCGTTAAATCTGGGCTTTAACGGGGGTTTTTGACAGTCTGAGCCCTCACTTTATGCGGGGACGTCTTGAAAATAGCATAGGCGGGTTTTGTTTACTTGACGGCTTTTATTAAAGCGCCGGCGAAGGCAGCATCAGCCATTGCCCACTGCTCTTCGGTTAAGCTGGTGTCATCTGCACCCAGACCTTGCAGCACTTCCCGGGTATAATAGTTTTCCGGGGTAACGCTGATCTGCTTAAGGCCGGCTTGCGTCAGCAGTTCTTCATACTCCCGCACACTCAGGCTGCCGGCAATACAGGATACCCATAAGGAAGTAACCTGCCGAATCTCTGCGGGCACTTCCCGGGTCGATACTATATCGGCAATGGCTAATCTCCCCCCGGGTTTTAAGACGCGGTATATCTCACTCATTACCTTGCCTTTGTCACCGCTGAGATTGATTACACAGTTGGACATTACTACGTCCACACTTTCATCCGGCAGGGGTATTTCCTCGATATAGCCTTTCAGGAACTCGACATTGGCGACTTCCATGCGTTCTTTGTTGCTATTGGCCAGGGCCAGCATCTCATCAGTCATATCCAAACCATAAACTTTACCGGTCGGCCCTACATATCGTGAGGCTACCAGGACGTCAATACCTCCGCCGCTGCCGAGATCCAGTACGGTTTCTCCTTCCTTTAATCCAGCCAGAGCATGGGGGTTCGCACAGCCCAGGGAGGCCTTGAGCGCTTCTGCTGGCAAAGCGGACAGGTCTTCGTCTTGATAATTAATGTCTATGCGGGTAATGGGGCTGCAGCAGGAACTGCTGGGTCCACAGCAGCATCCCTGCCCTTCCGTACTTATCTGCCGGGCTATTTCTCGATAGTGTTTCTGCACTTCCTCACGAATTTTTTTCATAATATTTCCTCCCCTTAATTATTCGATATTTACAGTTGAACCGGAGTTAAAATACTTCTTCCTCCAGTACAGGGCTACGTTAACCAGACCAATTATTACCGGTACTTCTACCAGCGGCCCCACCACTGCTGCAAAAGCCTGGCCGGAATCGATGCCGAACACAGCCGCAGAAACAGCTATGGCCACAATGGGAATGGAAGTAGTCCCGATAGATAAACTGTTCAGGAATCCAGCAAATCCGGGGAGAACATAACCTAATACTACCCCCAGGAACATGGCCAGGAAGATCCATACAGTAAGGTATCTATCCAGAAATGATAATTTTGCCGCTACTGAGTCTGCCAAAATAACAACACCTCTATTTCTAAAGTCTTTATGCGGATCTGTACAGCCATTGCTGATGCGTTTAGCAATTTTCACAGCCTTTGACGTTCTCAAGCCGCAGGATATCCTGCTGACAGCATGGGATTTTGCTAGCTTCTTCTTTAATTATCATGCTCAGGAAAGGATAACGCTGTAGAGTTTCTTCATTCATCCGATAATATACCCACTGGGCTCTCTTCTCCGAACAGACCAGTCCGGCGTTCCTGAGTTTATCGAGATGCCGGGAAGCATTGGACTGCTGTATGCTCAAAACCTCCTCGATTTCACATACGCATAATTCCCGTTGATTTAATAGGTGCAGTATCCTTAACCTGGTTTTATCAGCTAGAGCTTTGAGTATTACTATCAGATCCAATTTATCACCACCCATGAGTATATGCAGCTATACTCATATACTATAACTAAGAACACATTTGTCAACACTACCGGTTTCTTATTGGATAAACTGGTACTGGCGTCACTGAGGTGGCAATTAGTAAAGGAAATGCTTTATTCTAAAACACACGGACTTTGTCGACAGTGTGCAAAGGCCCGTCAAACGGGCCTTTTTTTGATGAGGATCATTAACGCTTAAGCACAGTGGGGTGGGAGGATGGGAGATGGTCATCCGCCCACCCGATGGTCTTTAGCTTGAAATTGACAGCATTTGTTTTTTAATCCTCGATGGACAACCTTCTGCCGCTGTCGGTGGGTGTAACCTTGGGCAGGGTAAGCTTTAATATGCCGTTCTTGAAGGATGCGGTGGCTCGATCGGAATCTATCTCTTCGGGAAGGGGTATGTTCCGTGAGATGCTGCCGTAGTACCTCTCGGAACGATAGAACCTGTCCTCTTTGAACTCTTGTTCCTGTCTTCTTTCGGCTTTGATCCGGACTTCATGGGGAAAGACCCGGACATCCACATCCTTGCTTTCGACTCCGGGCAGTTCGGCATTGACGAATACGTTTTCGTCCGTCTCGAAAACCTCCACCTTCGGATGACCCGCACGCAGGGATTCCAATCCCGGAAGGCCGCGAGCTAATTCGTCAAACCAGCGATCGATCTCGTGGTGCAGGTTATCCAGTCCGCTGATCAAAGGGGTCAGCGGGTTGTCATTTCTCCGCACATCCGGAAGCCTACGTCTCATAATGCAAGCACCTCCTGTTTTCAATAGTTTAGACACCTCTGTCCAATAATATGAAAAGAAAGCGCAAGGGGTAACGCCAGGAAGAAAGCGCAGTCCCAGCTTATCAGGTTTTGACCGGTTCAGATCCGGCAATAATTGTGGAGAGAGGTGGTTTACATGAAACGGTTAACTACAGGAGTTGTAGTGATCCTGGCCTTGGGAGCAGGTTTTATGCTGGGACTGCTGGTTGCCAATTATCAGGACATAACCGGGTTTTTTCAGCAACAGACAATCACCAGGGTTATCAATCAGCGGGTGCCTCCAGTTACCACTGAAACCCCGGTTGTTCTGGAAAAGACTTATACGAAATGCGGGCATACCATAACTTCGGAGTATGAGCAGCAGGATAGACTGACGGGGAAAAGCCTGATGGAGATCCAGCAGGAGTTCTCCGATGGTGAGGGCTGCCTGGTATGGACTGACGAAGAAAACGGGACCCTGATGATCCATCAGCAGGTTGATGATTGGTGCCCGGAAGACCTGAAACGAGTTCATTTGGGGCTGTTCAAAGGACACGTAGCCGTTTTTCGAGGTCCGGCCGGAAGTAACGATGAACTGCTGCGCATAACCGGAATCAAAGCCGAGCGTCTGCCAGAACAGCTGCGGCAGACTCTGGAGAGCGGAACCCTGGAATACGACAGCGAAGACGAGGCCAATTTTGTACTGGAAAACCTGGATGAGTTTGATTAAGTTCTGCGGGTTCGGCCAACGATCCCGGTTAAGGCATATGACTGAGCAGGATGTTGCCCGGGTGCGGAGAATGATTTATTAGGAGGATAACCGCACCAATTGCCGAAAAACCTGCGGCTGTAAGAGCGCCCTGGAGGCAAAAACGCGGTTTAGCGATTTTTTGGGGAGAGAAGCGGAAATGCTGGTTTTGGGGATAGATCCGGGTACCGCCTTGATCGGCTTTGGGCTGGTGGCCAAAGCCGGTGCGAGGTTAACGGCGGTCGAGCACGGGGTTATTCGCACCCCGGCCGGGCTCGGAACTGCGTTAAGACTGGTTCAGGTACACGAACAGGTTAAAGAACTGCTGGAACGTTACCAACCGGATGCAGTTGCAGTGGAGGAAATCTTCTTCCACCGTAATGCCAAAACCTTTTCGGCG
>FZPS01000188.1_pt3 | contig 127576 bp, 131 predicted proteins | sample 1817821 | NCBI WGS metagenome assembly FZPS01 (sample SAMEA104158645, study PRJEB21678) | metagenome | place: Germany | collected 2015-04-21
TCTCTGCAGGAAGGGCATTCATGGATATCTCTTCTCACTTCAAAATGTACATGGATTATTGATCCGTCATCATCATTTTCTATATTTTTTATTATTCCGTCTTTGATTCCAAACAAACTTTGTATATAATTAGAATTAAGCATAAGCAAAACCTCCTGTGAATATTCGTGGTGGTTTATTTACTCGGTAGGTTTTCGCTTATGCTTTTTATTTTTCCTGCTTTCTTACCCCAACATTTATTATAGAACCTTTGTTTATTCCATTGAAGTTATATGCAATTTACTTGACACTTCTGGCAATAAGTTATAAAATAAGCATAAATCATTCATGCTGATTTTATCAGTTATGTCTGATTTAATTTTAGTGTTCTGGTGACAATTAGGAATTACACTGGTTTACCGAGTAGTTCCCTTTACTCGGTTTTATTGTGCAAATGGAATTAGAATTTAGATTGAGGAGGTGTACCCTATTCCACTACCATTACAATTATTAATTGTCCTGGTAGTAGCCATTGTTTGTCTAATCCTCGGGTATTATTATCGAAAGCGTATAGCTGAAGGAAAAATATCAAGCGCGGAAGAAGCCGCCAGAAAAATTGTTGAAGAAGCTGAAAAACAAGCGGAAGCAACTAAAAGAGAAATCCTGTTAGAGGCAAAGGAAGAAGTCCATAAACTGCGAAGTGAATTGGATCGTGAAAGCCGAGAAAGGCGGAATGAAGCGCAAAGAACTGAAAGAAGGCTTCAGCAGAAGGAAGAAAACCTTGACAGAAAGCTAGAGGCCTTGGAAGCTCGAGAAGAGGCTCTTAACAAGAAGCAAAAAGAAATTCAAAAGATTCAGGATGAAGTTGAAGAACTGCAAAAGCAACAATTGGCTGAACTCGAGCGTATATCAGGTTTGACCAAGGAACAAGCTAAGGAACAATTACTGGAAAATATAGAAAGAGAGATAAGTCACGAAATAGCAGTAAAATATCGTGAAATTGAAGCAAAAGTTAAGGAAGAGGCAGAGAAAAACGCCAGAAATATCATCGCTTTGGCAATTCAAAAGTCGGCTGCCGATCATGTGGCCGAATCCACTGTATCAGTAGTTTCCTTGCCCAATGATGAAATGAAAGGAAGGATCATAGGGCGGGAAGGAAGAAATATTCGTACCTTGGAAACCGCTACCGGTATAGATTTGATTATAGATGATACTCCGGAAGCTGTTATTCTGTCCGGATTTGATCCCATACGTCGTGAAGTGGCAAGAATTGCACTTGAAAAATTAATCGTTGATGGGAGAATTCATCCGGCTCGTATAGAAGAAATGGTGGAGAAGGCAAAGAAAGAGGTTGAAACACAGATAAGAGAAGAGGGAGAACATGCCGTCTTTGAAATAGGCCTGTATAATGTTCACCCTGAACTCGTGAAACTTCTGGGAAGGTTAAAGTACCGTACCAGCTATGGTCAAAACGTGCTTAAGCATTCCATAGAAGTGGCACATCTGGCAGGAATCATGGCGGCTGAACTAGGTGCCGATGTGAAACTGGCAAAACGAGCTGGTTTGCTGCACGACATTGGAAAAGCAGTTGATCACGAAATGGAAGGTTCTCATACTCAAATCGGCGGTGAACTGGCGAAGAAATATCGTGAGCATCCTAATGTGGTCAATGCTATTATGGCTCATCACAGCGATGTTGAACCAGCAACTGTTGAAGCAGTATTGGTTCAGGCTGCGGATGCTATATCGGCGGCCAGACCCGGAGCCAGAAGAGAGACCTTGGAAGCTTATATTAAGAGACTTGAAAAACTAGAAAGCATTGCTAATTCCTTCGCTGGAGTGGAAAAATCTTTTGCTATACAGGCAGGAAGAGAAATAAGAATTATAGTAAAACCTGATAAGGTGAATGATGAGCAAGCTGTATTAATGGCTAGAGAGATTGTCAAGCAAGTAGAGAAAGAGCTTGAATATCCAGGACAAATAAAAGTTAACGTTATCCGCGAAACGCGGGCTGTTGAATACGCAAAATAAAGATGTGGGAAACCACATCTTTTTTATTGATAAAAAGAGGATTATCATTAAAGGATGTAGAATAAATACTATACAAAACAGCATGGTTTTAAACAAATTTTATGAAATAATACATGACACGGGGAGGATAGTTATGGATGTGTTAAAGGTATCTGCAAAATCCAATCCAAATTCAGTAGCCGGTGCCCTTGCTGGTGTTTTGAGAGAAAAAGGATGTGCAGAGATGCAGGCAATTGGAGCAGGTGCACTGAATCAGGCAGTTAAAGCAGTAGCTATTGCACGCGGCTTTGTTGCTCCCGGAGGTATTGATTTAATATGTATTCCTGCTTTTACTGACATTGTCATCGACGGAGAAGAGAGAACAGCAATCAAACTCATAATAGAACCCAGATAACCTGCCTTGTGCAGGCCTTTTTTATATTCTTGATACAGGGCTTTTTATAATTTAACCGGCCTTTTTTTATTTTAAATTTTTGCCCGGCTGAATATTCAGTGTTTCTCCAGTAAGAAATGCAAATAGTGTTTGTATCAATAAGCTAAATTATAATATAATAGTAGAAAAAACAATGAACAAAGGAGAAACAATGAGATTCTTGGTTACAAATGACGATGGAATATACGCTGAAGGACTGATACAACTTGCTTCCAGCTTAACTGATATAGGAGATGTGACAGTGGTAGCCCCTGAGAATGAGAGAAGCGCTACCGGACATGCTATAACCATGCATTTTCCACTCCGGGTCCGCAAAGTTAAACTGCCTGGGCTGGATATTGATGCATATGCAGTGGATGGTACTCCTGCTGATTGTGTGAAATTAGGAATTGACAAACTTCTGGAGGAACAGCCGGATTTTGTATTCTCGGGCATTAATCGCGGTTCAAACCTTGGTACTGATGTGCTTTATTCAGGAACAGTTGCAGCAGCTATTGAAGGCTGTATAATGGGGGTACGCTCTGCTGCTTTTTCGTTGCTGCTGGGCGATGAGATGGATTATGCCTACTCAGGGAAAGTGGCAAAGGAGGTCGCAAAAATAATATCAAGTAATGACCTGCCCCCCAACACCCTGATAAATGTCAACATACCAAATGTTTCTGAAGAGCAAATCCAAGGCATGAAAGTTACACGCTTGGGGCGCAGACGGTATTCCAAGAATTATGAGAAAAGAGAAGATCCAAGAGGGAGAACCTATTATTGGCTTGCCGGGCGGCTGATCGAAGAGGAAAGCGGCACAGACTATGACATTAATGCAGTAAATGACAATTATGTTTCAATTACGCCTCTCCACTTCGACTTAACAAATTATAATATGATAGAAACTCTTAAATCCTGGGGGTTTGAGAAAGAGACTATCAGTAAAGCCAAATGAAATTATCAGTTGCGACTTTTGCAAAAACACCCTTGTATGATAAAATTATTCATGAATTGTGCCATAAAGGAGCGTTTCTTATGGATAATGATAATAGAGATTTGATATATCGAATCGAATCCAGTTTTAAAAGAATGAGCAAGGGGCAGAAGCTTATTGCTGAATATATACTTAATAATTATGATAAGGCTGCATTTATGACAGCATCTCGGTTAGGTGAAGTTGTAGGGGTCAGCGAATCAACAGTTGTACGTTTTGCCAATGCTTTGAACTATGATGGATATCCTAAACTTCAGAAAGCTTTGCAGGAAATGATTCGAAATAAGCTGACTACTGTTCAAAGAATCGAGATGACTTCAGAATTAGAGCAGTCTATGGTTTTAAAAAGCGTTTTAAAAGCAGACATGCAAAACATTAGGCAAACCATAGAAGAGATAAATAATGATTCTTTTAATGATGTTGTGGATAAGTTTTTACAGGCACAGCACATATATATACTGGGATTACGCAGCGCGTCGCCTTTAGCGCAATTTATGGGATATTACCTTAATTTTATGTTTGATAATGTCAAGATTGTGACTTCAGGTGTAAACGATATTCTAGAGCAATTATTTCACATAGGAAAAGGAGATTTACTTGTTGCAATCAGCTTCCCAAGATACGCGAGCCGTGCTGTTGAGGCAATGAAGTTTTCTAAAGAACAAGGTGCACATACGGTTGCCATTACCGACAGCATGTTGTCTCCATTGACGGCTTATGCAGATCATTCGCTTCTTGCAAGAAGCGATATGGTTTCCTTTGTTGATTCACTTGTTGCTCCGCTTAGTTTAATTAATGCATTAATTGTTGCAATTGGCCAGTCAAGAAAGGATCAAATTTCCAAAAGCTTTCAAAAACTAGAAAATATTTGGGAAGAGTATCAGGTGTATGTAGGAAAAAACAAAGCCAAACATTCGGATAAAGATTAGGCTATCAAACCAGAGGAGATACAATGCATATATATTTAGTTCGTCATGGAGAAACTGACTGGAATACACAGCGTCGCACTCAGGGTATTCAAGATATTCCGCTTTCAAGTCATGGCATTCGTCAAGCTGAATCATTGGGCAGAAGGCTGGAAGAGGAATCGATTACTCATATTTATTCCAGCGGATTGGAACGAGCATATAAAACTGCATTGATAGCAGCCGGACGTCTGGGTATAATCCCTATAATAAAGGAAGAGTTGCAGGAAATCAATTTTGGAGTATGGGAAGGTTTAACTCATAAGCAAATTGAGGAAAAATATCCGGGACAGGTGAATCGTTTCCGAAATGATTTTTCTTTTTTTCCTCAAAATGGTGAATCCTTGTATACTCTTGAAGGCAGGATAAACCGTTTAATAGAATTCATTCAAGCAAAACATGCTGGAGAGAATGATAGGATATTACTGGTATCCCATGCCTATCCAATTAGAATGGTGATTGTTAAGCTTATGCATCTTCCTCTCAGACATTTGTGGGATTTTAAACTGGACAATACCGGAATAAGCATTATTCACCTTCAGCCGGGCAATCGGCGCATTATATGCCTGAATGATACTTGTCACCTAAAGAAAATTACAACGGAAAGATAATAAAAATCAGTGTATCTGGAGGTTGGAGTCTGTGGAAATCCCTGGCAGCAGAGCTGCATCCAGAAGTGCTCTTTATATGGCTTTGACACAGAACAGAGAAGAGGAAAAAGCATTAAAAGAGCAAATGCTTAATCAAGGGATACAAGTTGCAGCAGTAGATTATGGAGGCGAATTTATTGTCTCCGTTACGAAAGTCATTGAAAGATCAGTAGTTGCTGCAAAAAGAGAGGGGCTAATCAGCGACTCACATGTTGAAGAAGGCGCGGTAGCAGGAGCAGCAAGAGAAGCTGTATCTCAGGTTATGCCCAAAGCTCTGGGGTTGAATGTTGGTGGAAAAATCGGGATAGCCCGATATAAAGATCATATTTGCGTTGCTCTGTTCTTTGGCATTGGTCTGCTGCATCTTAATGAGGTTGCTGTAGGTCTGGGACATCGAGTTGTTTAGAGGGGATATAATATGAAATATTTTGCTGTAAGAGGAGCTATTTCTTTATCTGAAAATACAAAGGAAGAAATATTATCAAAAACCAAAAGATTACTTGAACAGATAATTCAAAAAAACAGATTGGAATATCAGGATATTGTCAGCATTATTTTTACAGCAACCAGGGATGTTGATGCTGCATATCCTGCTGTATCCGCAAGGGAACTGGGAATGACATCCATACCCTTGATTTGTTGTCAGGAAATGTATGTAGAAAATAGCTTGCCTTTGTGTATTCGAGTTTTAATGCATGTTCAGCTTGAAGAAGAAAGAGAGTTACAACATGTTTATTTGGGTAAGGCTGTTATGCTTAGGCCTGACTTGGCCAGGATTACCATAGCGATTGACGGGCCGGCTGGGGCCGGTAAAAGCACTATAGCAAAGTTGCTTGCTGAAAGGCTGGGTATTTTATATCTGGATACTGGCGCCATGTACAGAGCCATAGGATTAAAGGTGCTGGAAAACGGCAAAGATCCCAGCAATCCACAGGATGTAGTTCCGCTATTGCCGGATACGGATGTATCTGTACGGCTTGAAAAAGAAGGACAGAAAATATTTCTTGACGGCCGTGAAGTTACTGGTGAAATTCGAACACAGGAAGTATCTTATGCTGCTTCATGTGTCGGTACTATACCAGAAGTGCGTCATAAGCTGGTAGAATTGCAAAGAGAAATAGCCAAAAAGGTTTCGCTTGTAATGGATGGAAGGGATATTGGCACTTATGTTATGCCTGATGCTACGCTGAAAATATTTCTGACAGCAACACCGGAAGAAAGGGCAAAACGCAGATGGCGGGAATTAAAGGAAAAAGGAATTAATGTGGACTACAATACTATACTAGAGGAAATTGTTCAAAGGGATGCCAACGATTCGAACAGAAGATTTGCTCCTCTTCGGAAAGCTGAGGATGCAGTTTTGATAGATACTACAAATAAAAGTGTAACTCAGGTGTTAGAAGAAATCGAAAGTATGTTAAATTCTTAATGGAGGAAATTAAAGGTGCTGTATTATATTGGGCGTATTTTACTGACCCCATTGGTCTACTTGTTATTCTGGCCTAAAGTAACAGGCAAAGAAAACTTGCCTAAAGAGGGCAGTACAATTATTTTTGCCAATCATACCTCAGGTTTTGATCCTATTATATTAGGCTGTCTGCTGCCAAGAAAGATCTATTTTTTTGCCAAACAAGAGTTATTTAAATTTGCACCCTTTGGAGCTCTGTTAAGACTTCTTGGAGCCATTCCGGTAAAAAGGGAATCTGCAGATATAACTGCTATTAAAACTGCATTGCGTGTCTTGCGAGCAGGAAAGGTTTTTGGAATTTTTCCGGAGGGAACAAGAAGCAAGAGCGGCAGCATACAGAACTTCACACATGGTGCGGCAGCTATAGCTCATAAATCCCGTGCAGTTGCAGTGCCTGTAAAAATAGTAGGGCGGTACAGGCTTTTTCGTTCCATAAAAATGATTATTGGAAAACCCTTGAATCTGGAACGATATTATGATAAGAAAATAACCTCAAGTATGCTTGATCAAATGACTGCAGAGATGTCGGAGGCGATAAAATCACTGGCATAAAGACAAATTTTTCGCAGAAAGAAATTAATTCCTGGTGAAATTACCTTTAAAAGAAGGATTTAGTTATATAATATCGAAAAAGTATATTAATAGTTTTAGGTGTGACTTCTGTTTATAATGCTCGAATATTCCTAAAACCAGGCAAAAGTTATTAGCTTTAGAGGATATAGGGGGGCTTGCGGTAAAACTTAACGTAACATATTGATCAATAACAGACATTCTTTATAAAAATTATTCTTTAAGTCAGGGAAATTCGAACATGCAGGTCACATCTAAAGGAATATGAAGTTGGAAGCAGCTGTATCTGAATAATTGCAGTACTGGCAGCTGTTGATTGTATTGATTTAAGGAGGTTCTATTAAATGAGTGATGTAAAAGAAGAAATAATGAAAAAGACTGCAGCTGAGGCTGCTGTTGAAATACAAGAGAGTGAAGCGGCGCCGGATTTAAATCAGGCAGAAAACTCAACACCCGTTTCCAGTGATAATATCCAGGCTCCTGCTCCAGATAAGGATGTAAAAGAAAGGGACTTAACATCAGAAGCTGACGCTCAGGATTCAGCTGGCTCAGAAGCAGCAGAAGTTTCTGAACCAGAGAAAGAAGAAGCAAAATCAAGTGTAGACTCTATGGAAGATTTTGAGATTGTTTCGCTGTATCCCGGGCAAATTATCCAAGGCAAGATTATCAGCGTCACAGATGATGAATTAATAGTGAATGTTGGATATAAGTCAGACGGCATTGTCGCAAAAGACGACATTCTTTTGGAAGATGAAAAACCGCTGACTGAGATTTTTAAAGAAGGCGAAGAAATTAAAGTAGAAGTCCGGAGAGTTAATGATGGAGATGGCAATGTTATTCTGTCACAGAAGAACGTTGTTAAACAACAGGCATGGAAAGAGATTGAAGAAGCCTTTAAAAATGAAAAAGAGGTTTCCGGCATAGGAAAAGAAGTAGTAAAAGGCGGAATACTGGCTAATGTAAAAGGCTTTTCTGCCTTTGTACCAGCTTCACAATTATCGCTTCGTTATGTAGCTGATCTCAATGTTTTTGTTGGGAAGAAACTGCGGCTGCGTATTTTGGAAATTGACAAGAGAAGAAACAGATTAGTAGCTTCACAAAGGGTCATTCTGGAGACGGAAGAAGCTGAAAGAAAGGAAAAGGTATGGGACAGCATTAAGGAAGGGCAGATCATCAGTGGAGAAGTGAAACGGCTAACAAATTTCGGTGCTTTCGTAGATATAGGCGGAGTCGATGGCCTGATACACATTTCAGATCTATCCTGGGGCCATATAAAAAGCCCTAAACAAGTGGTTTCGGAAGGACAGCATGTTGAGGTGCTGGTCCTGTCTGTAGACAAGGAAAACAATCGAATTTCCTTGGGATATAAACAAACATTGCCTCATCCGTGGGACAATATAGAAGAAAAGTATCCTGTTGGGAGCATCTTTGAAGGAAAAGTTGTTCGGATTACTAATTTTGGCGCCTTTGTCGAACTTGAACCCGGTGTGGATGGCCTGGTGCATATTTCACAAATCTCTGAAAACAGAGTTGACAAAGTGGAAGATGTTCTCCAAACAGGAGACACGGTTTCAGTAAAGGTATTGGATGTTAAGCCTGAGGATAGGAGAATCAGCCTGAGTATTAAAGAAGCCATCGAAAAAAAAGAAGATAAACCGGTTCAGGAGGAGGAATCCTTGTTTTCCAATGAAGAAATGACGGTTTCTCTTGGGGAATTTTTCCCGGATCAAAATGAATAAGTAGTTTATTATTCTTACAGCCGAAGCTATTGCTTTGGCTGTTTTTTGTATAACTTTTTATCATGGGAAGCATAATAGAATTTATCTATGTTTTTATGAGTTACTTATATGCCAGCCGCGTAGTTTAATGCGGCTGATTTTTTATATATCTGGTATGATTTAGACTCTATAAGAAATAATATAATTAACAGTTCACAAAGGATGAAGAGGGAATGCATAAAAAAAAGAAAACAAGTCCCGTGCAAAAAGATTATCAAATTTTAGCTAAAAAGAAAGAACCTAAGAGGAATGTGATCCTTAACGTTATAAGGGCTTTTGTTTTCGGCGGGTTTGTATGTTTTATTGCTCAGCTGCTTCAATTTGCTTTTATTAATTATTTTGGTTTTGAGGAGTCACAAGCAGGAAACCCTGCCACAGCAATTCTTATAATGCTGTCAGCCTTGTTGACCGGATTGGGCGTGTATGATCATATTGCCCAATGGGCAGGGGCAGGAAGTGCAGTGCCAATTATTGGGTTTGCCAACAGCCTTGCTTCTGCTGCAATCGAACACAGAAGCGAAGGATATGTGCTCGGCGTAGGTGGCAACATGTTTAAGATAGCAGGCCCAGTTATCGTTTTTGGAACCTTTTCAGCCTTTATTGTTTCGATAATTAAGTTGTTAGTACAAGCGATAGGAGGGTAACCATGCTTGTAGGCCGGCAATCCTGGAGATTTGACAAAAGTCCGATCATAATCTCTTCAGCTGCTGTTGGCGGGCCTTTTGAAGCCCAAAGTCCGTTGGCTGGAGATTTTGATGTATTCTATGATGACCTATGGATTGGACAAGATAGTTTCGAAAAAGCAGAAGTTAAGTTACTGCAATACGCATGTGAAAAAGCTCTGGAGAAAGCCGGACTGCAGCCGGAAGACATAAATTTTTTGCTGAGCGGAGATTTGGATAATCAGATTACTTCCAGCAGCTTTGCAGCAAGGGGGCTGAAAATACCATATTTAGGGGTTTTTGGCGCCTGTTCGACATCTATGGAGGGATTAGCAATTGCCAGCAAACTGCTTGACAATGATGGTGCAAACTATGTAATGGCAGCTACAGCTAGTCATAATGCTGCAGCTGAAAAACAATTTCGATATCCTACCGAATATGGGGCGCAAAAACCACCCACGGCTCAGTGGACAGTAACAGGAGCGGGTGCAGTGATTCTTGGAAGGAATGGAGAAGGTCCTCGTGTAGTGTCCGCTACTATAGGAAAAGTTGTGGACATGGGAATTTCAGACCCTTTTAACATGGGAGCTGCAATGGCACCTGCCGCCGTTGATACAATAGAAACGCATTTTAATGAAATGAATTTAGAACCGGATTATTATGATTTAATTGCAACTGGCGATCTTGGCTTCACTGGTTATGCTATTGCACAAGAACTCTTCGCAAAGAAGGGTATCAGGTTAAAAGAAAACATATATACAGATTGCGGGATAATGATATACGGGGATAATCCAAGGGTGCTATCAGGAGCCAGTGGATGTGCCTGCAGCGCAGTGGTGACATATGGACATTTATTAAAAAGAATGAGAAAAGGCGAACTGAAGCGAATCCTTATTGCAGCAACAGGAGCATTGCTGTCTCCAATGTCATATCAGCAGAAAGAGACTATACCTTGTATTGCCCATGCTGTGTCGATTGAATATGTACAGTAGAAAAGGAGTTGTTTCATGGAAAAGTTAATTTGGTCCTTCCTGATAGGCGGTGCTATTTGCGCAGTTGGACAAATTATGATGGATGTTTTTCGAATGACTCCGGCACATACCATGACTACCTTAGTAGTAGCTGGGGCCATTTTGGGCGGGTTAGGACTGTATGAACCACTGATTGAATTTGCAGGAGCAGGAGCAACTACGCCAATAAGTAATTTTGGGAATTCATTATATAAAGGCGCTATGGCCGAAGCAGAAGTTCACGGATTAATAGGAGTTTTAACAGGCATATTTGAGTTAACCAGCAGCGGCATTTCAGCTGCCATCATATTTGGATTTATTGCATCATTGATATTTAAGCCTAAAGGATAGAAAGCGCAAAAAATAAGAAAAGGCTGAAATATCAGCCTTTTGTTTTTTTATTTATGTATGTAGAATAAAAATTAGTTATTTTGGTGGGGGAGGGCGGATTCGAACCACCGAAAGCATACGCTAACAGATTTACAGTCTGCCCCCTTTGGCCACTTGGGTACTCCCCCGTTAACTTTGGTGCCTCGGGGCGGAATCGAACCACCGACACGAGGATTTTCAGTCCTCTGCTCTACCAACTGAGCTACCGAGGCAAATAAAAATGGTGGGCCTTCAGGGATTCGAACCCCGGACCGACCGGTTATGAGCCGGTTGCTCTAACCGCTGAGCTAAAGGCCCGTAAAAAAAATGGTGACCCCTAGGGGATTCGAACCCCTGTTACCGCCGTGAAAGGGCGGTGTCTTAACCACTTGACCAAGGGGCCACGCTATATAGGTGGTCGGGGCGACAGGATTTGAACCTGCGACCCCCTGGTCCCAAACCAGGTGCGCTACCAAACTGCGCCACACCCCGCTAATATCTGCTTTTAGGGCGGACGTATATTAATATACAACATTTCGCGTCAGGTGTCAATCATATAAAATAAAATTCAAGGTTTGCCTTCATGCTTTCCATTTTTAAATAATGTATGATATAATAGGCATTGAATTCTTAGCGATGAAGCTATAAAGGGGAGAGGGAAAGATATGGACATCCATCAGGTATGGAGTGATAAAAATAATACTTGGCATATATCGCTTTCAGGAGAAATTGATATATACAATGCACCGGATTTAAAAAACAACCTGTCAAAACTTATTGAGGAAAAAAAAGGTGATATTCTGATCGATTGCGCTGATTTGAAATATATAGACAGTACAGGCTTGGGGGTCTTGATCAGTGCTTTGCGCAGGGTAAAGGAATATAATGGAACAATCATTATAAAAAATCTCAAACCCTATATTTACAAAATCTTTACTATAACCGGCCTGGATAAGGTGTTTACCATTGAGGTGCAGGAGTGATGAAGATGGATGAGATTAGCATAAAATTACCAGCCAAGCCTGAATACATGACCGTGGCCAGACTGACTACAGCTGGCTTGGCTAATCGTTTGGGTTTTTCCATCGATGAGATAGAAGATTTAAAAGTAGCTGTATCTGAGGCTGGAAATTATTTAATTAACCAGTTTTCGGATATTTCTGTATTGGAGATCGACTTTTTTATAGAAGATGATAATAAAATTCGTGCCAAAATTGCAGCGCCAGCCGCTTCAATGGTAAGAGACCATGAAGATAAGAAAAATGAACTAAGTCTTTTTATCATCGAATCTGTTACTGATCTGGTAGAAAAAGAAGAAGAACAAGGGGTTATAAAAGCTTTCTCGATATTAAAAACATGTGGGGGCAGCCTTAAGAATGAGTGATAACAAAGGAGCTCAAAAGAAACAACATGAAGACGCCTTGTTAGCAGAATACTGCAGAACGAGAGATATTAAGCTGCGCAACCAATTAGTCAATAAATACTTATATATCGCTGAAATCATTGCTAAGAAGTTTACTAACCGCGGTATTGAATACGATGATCTTTTTCAAGTTGCATCTCTTGCTTTGCTTAAAGCACTTGAACGTTATGACATTAACAAGGGATATAAGTTCTCCAGCTTTGCAACTCCAACAATAGTTGGTGAAATTAAGAATTATTTCCGTGACAAAAGCCGATTGATTCGTCTGCCAAGGAAGGAGAGCGAATATATAAAGAAAATCGAAAATGCAAAAGCTGATTTATCCAATCAATTAGGCAGGTCGCCTACTCCGGATGAAATTGCAGAATACTTGGGAGTTACAACCGAGCAGGTGCTGGAGCTTATGGAATCAAGCTATACCACTAAAACAGCTTCATTGGATTTCTATATAGATAATGAAGGTGAAACGGATTTAATGGCGGTTATCGGTCAGGAGGAAAAAGATTACGGACTTATTGAGGATAAGGATTTTATTCAAAGAGTAATGTCGACATTGGATGAACGTGAGAGAAAAGTTATTACAGAACGATTTTACAAAGGGCGCAGCCAAAGAGAAATATCGGAAGAAATGGGAGTTTCCCAGATGTATATATCACGTATGGAACGAAGGATTCTGGAAAGATTCCGCAGGCAGTTAAAAAAAGACATGTAAGTTGTATGTCTTTCTGTTTCGTAGAAGCAGTGCGGGGGTAAAAATATAATACATGAGCGATATTTACAGGAGGCAACCCTAGTGAGCATTCTATACAGCAAGGTAATTACAGGTTGTGATTCTAATTGTGTCAGAAACCTTATACAAGAAATGATAAATTGCATTAAGTCTGTTTATGATATATCTGATAGCGAGGAATTTGAGTTTAGACTAATACTCAATGAATTAATAGCCAATGGAACCATTCATGGCAACAAAAGGTTATGCGACAAAACTATTACTGCACAAATTGAAACTATTGATGAAAATACTGTCAGTATTACTATCGAGGATGAGGGTTCTGGATTTGATTATAAAGGTTTTTTTGAAAAAGCCTATCCCTGCGATGTGAATCCATTTTCAGAGAGGGGAAGAGGCTTAAAATTAATAAAAGCCATGTGTGATAATATTCATTTTAATCAAAAAGGCAATCAGATTCAAATATGCAAATCTATAAAAAGCGTAGCGCTTTGTCAAAAAAAAGTTTCCAATTAGAAACTTTTTTTTATTCAAGTGCAGGATTTTTTTCTTAAACAGAGAAATAGTATTTATGAAAAGGAAGGAAAGGGCACATGGCAGCATATCTGGTGATTGGCAATCGCAGAGTTAAATTTCGTTTTTTTATTATACTGGCTCTGCTGATAGGAGGCATTTTTTATTTGCTTACTTTTCATAAATCTGCCTCTGCCTATTCTTCAATCAGCTATGGTAAGCTGGATATGGTATATAACGGGTTTGCTGTCATAATCAGGGATGAAAAGGTATATACAGCTCCTGCTCATGGGAAAGCTGTATTCTTAGTTTCAGAAGGTTCAAGGGTTGAAACCAACCAACCTGTTGCTGTATTATACAAAGAGAATTATGATGAGGTAATAGTAAAACAACTTTATGATATTCAGGAAAAAATCATAGAGTATCAACAAAATCGGCTGATGGACCAGGTAGTAAACAGCGATTTGATAACTATTAATGAAGATATCGATTCTTCTGTATCCCAAATTCAGGAATTGGTAAGCGAAGGAAAGTATTCCAGCTTGGGCGTATTAGAAAGTCAACTGCGGGTTTTGCTGGAAAACAAGCAGAAACTTTTGGATTATCAGACAGAACCAGATTTTTATCTTACCGAATTGTATAATAGAGAAGCGAGTCTGATGGCACAAATTGAAGCATGGACTATAAGGCTGCAATCACCAAGTTTTGGTTACATTAGTTTTTTTGTTGATGGCTGGGAACATGTTATTGATAAAGATTCAATTGGCAAAATAACTCTTGCTGATCTGGAGAATATTTTTGCAAACTCAGTTAATGATACCAGCAAATCCGGTTTTAGCGGCAGCCCTGCTCTTGAGCAGGAAACAGCAGAAGTTCAAGTGGAAGAGCCATTTTTTAAAATTGTTGATCCTTCTGATGAATGGTATGCAGTATTAAAATGTGATGATTCGGAAATCTTTTTACAACAAGGAGATATTGTAGAGGCTGTATTTGATGATCAGGAAAAAATGTCTGCTATTGTAACCCATGTACATAAAGAGAATAATCAATCTATACTGGTTTTGCAATTTTCAACCGGTATGGATAAAATAATAAGCAAAAGGGTAAGTCCTTTAGAAATCAGAAAAACTGTAGAAGGACTAATGGTACCGACAGGAGCTCTGCATAATAACAGAGGTGTGCAGGGTGTCTATGTAAAAGATAAAGATAAAAATATATTCATTGAAACCTCCATTCAAGCATTGTCAAATGGTTTCGCCATAGTTGAATCGGTATCTGATGAGCAGGCATTGCAGCTACACGATCAAGTATTAAATGACAATGAATAGGAGAGTTCTATGAATAATTACAAAAACAATATAAACGCAGTTTATGAAAGAATACACAAGGCATTGGAAAGAGCTGGCCGAGAGCCTGATGATATAACACTAATTGCTGTTACAAAAAATATAGATATTGATGTTATTAAAGAAGCAGTGTCCTATGGGATTGCAGATTTAGGCGAAAACCGGGTGCAAGAACTTTTATCCAAGTATAATAAGGTTCAAGATGTCAGATGGCATATGATAGGCCGTTTACAAAGCAACAAAGTAAAACACATAGTTGATAAGGTTGCACTGATACACTCCTTGGATAGATTAAGTCTCGCCAGGGAAATAAATAAGCGTGCGGAACGAATACAAAGAGTAGTGCCGGTTTTGGTGCAGGTAAATCCAGCTGGAGAAAAAACAAAAGCTGGTCTTCCCTATGAAGAGGTAATACCTTTTATTGAAACGATTTTTAATTTGAAATATATTAAGATCATGGGTTTAATGTTTATTGCTCCTTTGACAGACAATCCTGAAGCCGTCCGCCCTTATTTCGCTATGATGAAGCATCTGTTTGATGTCTTAAAAGATTATAATTATCCTCATGTAGATATGAAATATCTTTCCATGGGTATGACAAATGACTTTGAAATTGCCATTGAAGAAGGCTCAAATATGGTGCGCATTGGCACTGCATTATTTGGAAGCAGAGAAAAGGAGGAAAAATAAAGTGGCAGGAAAATTCATGAATAAATTTTTAAACTTTATAGGTTTGGAAGAGAATGTTACTGATGAATCTATGGATGAAGTAGACATGGCTGATGCTGATTCAAGAAAAGATGAACTGATTGAACCCGTCTTTCAAACTAAGAACAAAAGAGGAAAGGTAGTAAATATTCATCAGTCTACCTATGTTAAAGTAGTAGTGTATCAGGCTCTTACTTATGATGATACACAAGCCATCGTTGACAACTTAAAAAATCGAAAACCTATTATAGTTAATCTGGATTCTCTTGAACAGGATCTTGCTCAACGGGTATTGGATTTCATGAGTGGAGCTGTATATGCATTGGACGGAACTATACAAAAAGTTTCCAGAAGTATTTTTGTGTTGGTTCCGAGCAACATTGATATTGTTGGAAATATTCCGGAGGATTTTAAGGGAAAAAGCTTTTATACATTAGGCACAAGAACAGACAAAGAGTAGGGGCGCATTTGATTGATTTATTTAATCATTGCTTCCGTGCTGAAAGGACTTCTTCTTTTTCTCAACTTATATTCCTGGATAATAGTAGCTGATGCTGTTTTTACTATTTTTACAAGGCCTAAAGATAGGGACAACATATTAAAGCAAATATTGAGAAGAATTGCTGACCCCTTAAATAGAGTTTTCAGGAAAGCACTCCGTAAACTGAGCGCAGCCATGCCTGTTGATCTATCACCTATGCTGTCATTAGTAGCTATTTGGATACTATATCAACTTATTCATCAGTTTTATGAGCATCTTATCAACAGGTTTTATTTTTATTATTGGCAGCAATTTTCATAATATATCGATTACAGGTGCTTTGTTATCAGCATTAAATTCAGAAGGAAGGATGGGATATTTGGTGGCTCTAACACCTATGGACATCCACAGTAAAGAGTTCAATAAGTCTTTTCGCGGCTATAAGGAAGATGAAGTAGACCAGTTTCTGGATGAGATTGTTGTTGATTTTGAAAAGCTGTATAAAGAAAATATTGAGTTGAAGGAAAAATTAAACAATTTAATAGATCAGGTGAACCAATTCCGTTCGATGGAAAAAGCTTTGAAAGAAACACTTGTAACTGCTCAAAAGACAGCGGATGAAGTCATTACCGTTGCACAAAAGAAATCAGAACTTATTATACAAGAAGCAGAGGAAAAGGCACGACAAATAAGGGAAGAAGCCAATAGAGCAGTAATAGAAGCTAACCGTGAATATTTTGAAATAAAAAATCAAATAAAAATATTAAAATCTAAAATCCGATCTTTATTGGAAGCTCAAATTGAACAAATAGAGCAAATAGCAGATACTGAATTAAGCCAGGAACAGATAGAAGAACCTGATAATGATTAAAAGGTTTACTGTCAAGACATACATCTGTATGTCTTTTATTTTTTGGAAAAATAAATTATAATAGCCATTAGCGAATTATGTCAGGAGGTTTTCCATGTTGGAGATAATAATAGTATTATTAATAGTTGCAGCAGACCAAATAACAAAATATATAGCAATAGAATACTTGCAGCCATTGAAAACGGTAACAGTATTGGAAGGGATATTCAGCTTAAGCTATGTGGAAAACCGTGGTGCAGCTTTTGGCATTTTGCAAAATCAAAGATGGTTTTTGATAATTCTTCCTATATTGATTGTTGCTGCTATAATTATTTATTTGGCAAAGCATCGCAATGAAAGCCTGTTAACAAGGATTTGTCTGTCCGTTATTGTCGGGGGTGCTGTAGGAAACCTGATAGACCGTATAAAACTAGGCTATGTAGTAGATATGTTTGAAGCAACCTTTATTGAATTTCCGGTATTTAATACGGCTGACATAGCTGTAGTATGTGGAACTATTATCCTGTCTTTCCAGCTGATTCTTCATGACGGTTCAGGCATGAGAAACAATAAACCTGATGAAAGCAAGCCAAAGGATGAGGTCTCTGGTGAAACTGTATAGATTTACAATTAATTTGGAAGATATCGGGAAAAGGCTGGATCGTTATTTGGCAGAAAATTTGCCTGATTATTCTAGAAACTATATTCAAAACTTGATTAAGGAAGGCAGAGTTACTATAAATGAAAAGCCTGCTAAAGCTAACTATCGGATAAAACAAGGCGATCTTATTGCAGTTGAAATTCCGCCTGCACGCGAGCTTGAGTTAATTCCGGAAAATATTGATATTGATATCATTTATCAGGATAAGGATATAGCAATTATAAACAAGCCTCAGGGAATGGTTGTCCATCCTGCTGCAGGCAATTATTCCGGTACTTTAGTCAACGCGCTTTTATACCACTGTGATTCATTATCCGGCATAAATGGAAAAATAAGACCGGGAATTGTACACAGGCTTGATAAGGATACCTCAGGTTTGCTTGTAATAGCAAAAAACGATTTTGCGCACAATTATCTGTCTCATCAATTACAAGAAAGGAAAATAACCAGGATTTATCATGCCATAGCTGAAGGCGTAATTGGAGATGATGAAGGTACCATAAGAGCACCGATTGGGAGAAGCTTAAGAGACAGAAAAAAGATGGCTGTCGTTACAGGAGGCCGGTCGTCAATCACACACTACCGGGTTCTGGAACGATTTGCGCAGCATACCTATCTGGAACTGACTTTGGAAACAGGCCGGACTCATCAGATCAGGGTTCATTTAAAATATTTGGGACATCCTTTAGTCGGTGATCCTGTATACGGAAGACGTAAGCAAGTATTTAATCTTAGAGGACAGGCGCTGCATGCTTACAGTTTAATTCTTACTCATCCCACTACAGGAGAAAGGATGAGCTTTATTGCTCCTTTGCCGGAATATTTTGAAAACCTGCTGAAAACTTTGCGTCAGCGAGAAAAAAATAATTGAATTTTTTGCTGGACATATTATAATCGGACATGCTATAATTTTTTAAGAATATGAACCTTTAATCCGGTACTGAGAGACCGAAAGGTGCTGATTAATATGTATATTAGTTTACTTATGACTGTATAGCGCCTTTCTGGTCGAAAGGCGCTTTTTGTATATAATTCCATCGCATGTCCGCGGTCGGGAGGTTACACTTTTATGCAACCAAAAGCAAAAGCACAGATAATGGATGAAAATGCAATGAATCGTGCACTGTCCCGTATAGCTCATGAGATTATCGAAAAAAATAAGGGAGTGGACAATGTAGTTTTAATTGGCATAAAAAGACGAGGAGTGCCTTTGGCTCAGCGATTAGCTGAAAAGATTAAGGAATTTGAGGGCGAAAAGGTACCTGTAGGTATTTTGGATATAACTTTATACCGGGATGACCTGTCTACCCTGGCTGAATATCCGGTTGTTAACAGTTCCAATGTTCCTTTTGATATTAATGGTAAAATAGTTGTTATGGTAGATGATGTTTTGTACACAGGCAGGACTGCCAGGGCGGCCATGGACGCAATAATCGACATGGGAAGGCCAAAAGCCATTCAGTTTGCAGTGCTTGTAGACAGGGGCCACAGAGAACTGCCCATTCGTGCTGACTATGTGGGCAAGAATGTTCCTACTTCCAAAAGTGAAGTGGTACATGTGCAGGTTATGGAATATGACCAATGCAATCGGGTTATTATAAGTGAACAATCCTAAATAGTGCGAATAATGAAATTTTAATACAGGTTTTATTCCCTTTAACGCGGTCCAGTGAGGCTGTCAAGGGGTCTTAGTAGTAAGCAGATTAATTGTGCCTTGATTCAGCTTCATTCAAGGCATTTTTTTATGGGCATTCCGGCCTGCAATGGTCGTTCAAGCCGTCTAAATTGGAAGGCTATAAAAAAACATTAGGAGGTTTGTTTAATGAATCAAAACCATCGACAAATTGGGTATCTGCCGGATGAAACCCCATCGTTGCCAAAGCTGTTGTTATACGCTTTGCAGCAGGTAATTGTAATGTTTCCGGCAACCGTAGCAGTGGCAATTATTACAGGCTTTCATATTTCTACTACTATTTTCGCTAGCGGATTGGCGACGCTTTGTTTTCTGCTGATAACCGGAAGAAAGATTCCCTTGTATTACGGATCAAGTTTTTCATATGTAGCTGCCATTGCAGGGCTGATGAGTTCTGAGGCTCTTTCAGGCTATGCACTAAATGATAAAATTGCAATTGCCCAGTTTGGTATAGTAATGTCCGGCCTTGTTTCAATAGCGGCTGGTTTAATTGTAAACCGTTTTGGGCAAGAAACTATTGAAAAAGTACTGCCTGCAACTGTTACAGGCCCTATAGCAATGGTTATTGGTCTTACATTGGCTGGCAATGCGTTAAAAGATGCGGCTTCCATTGCTGTAGATAATATGGGCTCTGTAAGCGTTGCTGAGAATCAAATTCCATTGGCTAGCAATTTGGCTTGGGTTATTTCGCTGGTAACTTTAATATCCACTATTATGTTTTCTGTCTATTTGAAAGGATTTTTAGGGCAGCTTCCTTTAATACTGGGGCCTGCTGTCGGATGTTTGGCAGCTTATATCATCAAGCTGGCTTCAGGAATTGATTTGTTTAAGGCCTTACCTGCCGATAGCAGTACAGGTATTTTTGCTCTTCCTGTATTTACACTTCCAAAACCTACGTTATATGCTGTGGCAGCTATTATGCCTATAGCAATTGCTACCATTCCTGAATCAACTGCACATATTTTTCAGTTGGATATATATGTAAATGATTTGGCAAGAAAGAAAGGGAATAATAAAAAATACAATATCGCAGACCTGCTTGGTCTTAACCTGATAGGTGATGGAATAGGTGACATGGTATCTGGTTTTGTAGGCGGCCCTGCAGGTACAAATTATGGTGAAAACATAAGTGCAATGGCAATAACAAGAGTATTTTCAGTACCAGTGCTTATAGCTGCTGCCATTTTGGCCATGGTTATTGCCTGCTTTACACCTTTGATAAATGCAATATATTCTATTCCAACTGCTGTAATAGGCGGGCTGGAAATATACTTATTTGGTGCAATTGCAGCCCAAGGTATAGCAATTATGATGGAAAAGAAAGTTGACATGTTCAGTGCGAAGAATATTGCCATTATTGCTACCATAATGGTAATTGGCTTGGGCGGACAGTATGGTTTTGGAGGAAACATTCCTTTCTTTGGCATGGAAGTTCCATGTGTTGCCGGCGCGGCCATATTTGGGATAATAATGAATCTGCTTTTGAGTATTGGAGGCAGAAAGAAGCAAAAAGAGGATTAAAGAAGCTGACAATAAGCCAGCCCTGGCATATACGCATATGTCAGGGTTGATTTTTATATTCGCTTCATGGATAATATTCTTTCTTCTGATGGGGTAACATAGATGGTCTTATAATTATCATATATGACCATACCCGGTTTTGCGCGGCTGGGTTTTCTTACATGCTTTCTTGTGCAGTAGTCCACCGGAACATTAGTTGATTGCCGGCCTCTGCTATAATAGGCAGCCAAATTAGCGGCTTCCAGGAGAGTGGTATCAGGAACCGGTTTTCCTCCTGATCTTATTATTACATGTGAGCCCTGTATAGCTTTTGTATGAAGCCAGAGATCATCAGGATGAGCTGTTTTAAAAGTCAGACGGTCATTTTGAAGATTGTTTTTCCCTACTAATATATCTATTCCATCCGATGAAACAAAATGAAGAGGTTTGGAAGATAATTGTTTTTGTTTCTTTTCAATCTTTTTGCTTCGTTTTTTTATGTAACCCCCGTCTATTAATTCTTCCTTTATTTCCATTACGTCATTTTCTTCGGTACACGCATTTAAGTGCTGATGAACACTTTCCAAATAATCAATTTCTTCCTGTATTTCTTCCAAAAGCTTTGATTGAGTCTTTTGCATTCTTTTTAATTTATTATAGATCTTAAAATAATGCTGTGCATTTTGAGCAGGGCTCTTGGCTGGATCCAGAGGGACAGCAATCATAGAATTATCAGAACTATAGTAATCAACAAGCTCAATCTGATTTATTCCTTCAGGAATCTGGTATATATTAGCTGTGATCAGCTCGCCATATAAACGATATTGTTCAGCATTTTCAGCTTCTTTTAATTGTTTTGATATGATATCATTTTTTTTATATAAACGGGCAAGATTGTTCTTAATTATCCGGTGAAGATGACCGGATTGCTGCTTAAGCCTTTCCGTTTTATCCCGCATCAGATAGAATTCATCAAGAGCTTCAGAAAAAGTGGGAAAAAATTTCAAGCGGGCAGGTGGGTACAATTTATAGGACGCAGGTAAGATATCTACGGGATTATCTTTCTCATCTAACAATATAGCCGGCTGAAGAGCATGATCTTTTATTTTTAAAAAAAAGTTGTGGAAAGCCAGAGGAATTTCTCTTATATTGTTATTTCCTCTATAACAGATTTCCTTTGCAGTTACTGTTGAAATACCTATATAGGATTTTACAAGCAATTCAACCGGACTCTTCTTATCATCCGAGTATTGCAAAACTTGCTCAACATGTTCAGCTTCAACATTTAATGGGTTCGTCTTGTCTTGTGAAGGCGGATATACGTATTTTCTGCCTGGCAAGACTTCACGTACTCTGCTTATGTTTTTGCTGACATGTTTTACTGCATCCACAATTATGCCTTCTGAATTAATCAGAATTATATTGCTGTGCCTGCCCATAATTTCTATGACTAATGATTTTTCATCCACATCTCCCAATTCATTTACACCGGTAAGCCTGATTTCCATTATTCGTTCCATATTATGTTGCTTAATGCAGGAAATCCTTGTGCCCGAAATATGTTTTCGCAATACCATACAAAACATGGGAGGAGTTAAAGGATTGGTTTTATTCTGTCTGGTCAGGTGGGCTCTGGGATTATTTGCACTTGCAGATAAAAGAAGTTTATAATTATTACCCTGATTACGCACCGTAATGTGCACCTCATCTGTTTCAGGCTGATGTATTTTATCTATTCGACCGCCTGACAGAATTTCATCCAGTTCCCTGGCCAGACCATAAAGAAGAACTCCATCAAATGCCATACTTATTTCCTCCTGTCATATTACATTATACATTAGTTGCCAGAAAAAACTACGCTTTTTCCAATTGTTGTGTTAGAATTTAATTAAGACAAAATATCCTTATAAATCATTTAGCATTTATTCATACGCCCCCTGCTTGCCTAATATAATTAGTATCAAGATATAGTCAAGGGGGGAGATCGTTTTGCGGAAAACAATATGGTTGCTGACTGCCATATTGCTGGTTATTATCCTAATTATAACCGGCTGCAACAAAAAAGAGGAAGGGGAAGCAGATCCCGTTGATACACCTCCGGTGTCTGAACAAACTGATGAACTTATTCGAGAAACGATAATATATTATGAAGATGATGCTGGATATTTAGTGCCTGTTATGCGTAAGATACCATGGGTAGAAGGCATTGCAAAATACACGCTCCGAATGATGATGGATACCCCGGAGCAGCATGAAGATTTATTGATGATGGGACTTCGGCCGTTGCTTCCTGGTGATACTGAAATATTGGGAATGTCAATAAAAGACGGAATAGCCAAACTGGATTTAAATGAAGCGGTCCTTAATTGTAAGGATGCAGCTGAAGAGAGTAATATGATACAGGGAATAGTTTTGACATTAACTGAGTTCTCCACCATTGACAAAGTACAGTTTTTATTTAATGGCAAAGTTTTGGATACTATGCCGCATGGAACTGTAGTTAAAGAACCTCTTGGTCCGACCGATGTCAATTTGGAGATGGCAGACCATTTGTCAGCTCAAGGTGCGACGGTAAAGGTATTCTTTCAAAGCACCTCTTCAACCATGTATGATTATTTAATACCAGTTACCAGAGTAACCGACTCGGAAAATGTTTCACTGGAAACTACAATCAACGAGCTGTTAAAAGGCCCGATGGACATTGATAACATGACAATAGATATACCTCCTGAAACAAAGCTTTTGGGAATACAAATGGAAGATGGCATCACCTACATAAACTTCAGCAGAGAGTTTAATGATTTGGCAAATTCAAAAGATAGTGAAGAAATGGTGCTTAAGGCAATTAAACTATCAGCAATGCAGCACCCGGAAGTCCAAGATGTAGAAATACTTGTAGAAGGCAAAGCCTATTCAGGTTCAACCAGCCTGGATGAAATATCGGTGTTTGCTAATGAGTGGTAAAGAATTAATCGGGCTGCTGAATAATGGCAGCCTGATTTTCTAACTGATAAAACAAAGGAGAATAAAAAATGCGACCAGATAATCGGGGATACAACGAACTAAGGCCTGTTAAGATAATACCTAATTTTATTTCATATGCCAGCGGGTCAGCTTTGATCGAATTTGGCAATACTAAGGTGATTTGCACCGCTACATTGGAAGATAAAGTACCTGCTTTTTTGAAAGGTACGGGCAAAGGATGGTTAACCGGCGAGTATGCAATGATACCTGCATCCACTCAAACAAGAAAAACCAGGGAATCTACTAAGGGAAAGCTTGAAGGAAGGACGCAGGAGATACAGAGGCTGATCGGACGTTCTTTGCGTTCCGTATTGGATTTGGATATAATAGGAGAGAGAACCATATGGATTGATTGTGATGTAATACAAGCAGACGGTGGGACCCGTACTGCTTCGATTACAGGTGGTTTCATTGCTTTGGTTCATTGTATAAATTGGATGATAGACCATGAAATGATTGAAAAGAGCCCAATAAACAGCTATATTGCAGCAGTCAGTGTGGGGATCTGCGAAGGACAAGCTGTTTTAGACATGTGTTTTGAAGAGGATTCAAATGCAAAGGTAGACATGAATCTGGTCATGAATAATAAAGGTGAATTTATAGAGATACAGGGCACAGGTGAGGACAGGCCCTTTTCTCTGGAAGAATTGCAGCAGATGTTGGATTTAGGAAGAAAAGGCATTATGGAATTAATACAGCTGCAAAAAGATTCCTTAGGCAGTCTGAATGAACTGGTGGATGAAGCTCCATGAAACGATTGGTTATAGCAAGCAATAATGATGGAAAAATAAAAGAAATACGAAAGGTGTTTTCAGGATTAGATCTGGAAATAGTTTCCCTGAAAGATTTGGGACTAAGCCTTTCCATTGAGGAAGACAAGCCGGATTTTGCTGGAAACTCCTATAAAAAGGCAAGTGAAGTCAGCAAGTATACCGGAGAAATAGTATTGGCAGATGATTCAGGGTTGGAAGTGGAAGCGCTGGGAAACAAACCAGGCGTCTATTCGTCAAGATTCGCCGGAGAACATGCAACTGATGAAGAAAACAACAAGAAGCTTTTGCGCCTGATGAAAGATATACCAGCAGAAAAGCGCAAAGCCCGCTTCCGATGTGTTATAACAGTATATTGGCCTGACGGGTCTTATTTGCAGGCCGAAGGAACATGTCCGGGAAGGATAGGATTTGAACCTAAAGGCAATGAAGGATTCGGCTATGATCCTTTATTCATAGTGGACGGCTTAAACAAGACCATGGCTGAACTAACCTTGGAAGAAAAAAACAAAATCAGCCATCGGGCTATGGCATTAAAGTCCATGAAAAACCTCTTATTATCTGGATCGTTTTTGAGATAGAATTTACACTTGACGAATTTTCGCATATAGGTTATACTTTTTCTTGCGCCTTCAAATAGAGTGGTTTTAAGAGAAATCGAATAATATTGACATGTACAGATAAGAGTGATATAATACATTGTCGTCAGCGGTTTAATGCGGGTGTAGTTCAATGGTAGAATTCCAGCCTTCCAAGCTGGCCGTGTGGGTTCGATTCCCATCACCCGCTCCATGAGCGCCTGTAGCTCAGCTGGATAGAGCAACGGACTTCTAATCCGTAGGCCAGGGGTTCGAATCCCTTCAGGCGCGCCAGATTTAGTTAATACGGTGAGTGTAGTTCAGTTGGTTAGAGCGCCAGATTGTGGCTCTGGAGGTCGTGGGTTCGAATCCCATCACTCACCCCATTTGAAATATATTATATGTTGGGGCGTAGCCAAGTCGGTAAGGCACGGGACTTTGACTCCCGCATGCGTAGGTTCGAGTCCTGCCGCCCCAGCCATTTTGATTGTATTGCGGGCGTGGCGGAATTGGCAGACGCGCTAGACTTAGGATCTAGTGCCGCAAGGCGTGGGAGTTCAAATCTCTTCGCCCGCACCAATCACAGCAAAAAAGTTAAGCGGGAGTGGCTCAGTGGTAGAGCGTCGCCTTGCCAAGGCGAATGTCGCGGGTTCGAATCCCGTCTTCCGCTCCATTTTATAATTATATTTTACTGACGTGGCTTGACCTTGAGCGCGGGTGTAATTCAATGGTAGAATACCAGCCTTCCAAGCTGGCTGTGTGGGTTCGATTCCCATCACCCGCTCCATAAGCGCCCATAGCTCAGCTGGATAGAGTAACAGACTTCGAATCTGGAGGTCGTAGGTTCGAATCCTACTGGGCGCGCCAAATTTACACGTAGTATATGGACCATTAGCTCAGTTGGCAGAGCACCTGACTCTTAATCAGGGTGTCCGGGGTTCGAGTCCCTGATGGTCCACCAAGCAAAACCGCTTGAATACTGGGTTTCCAGTTTCAAGCGGTTTTTCTTATTATCATAAACATGTGGCAACTCTGTAACAATGATCTGAAAAGTCCTCAATGGCCTAAACACTTTTATCTAAGGTCGCATAAGAAGATTGGAATAAAAGAATAAGAAGAGGGCAGACTAAATTTGCATAAATATGGAAACGATTAGGTGTTTAGATTGTTTAAGATAAATCAATTGATAAAAATAATACTAATAGGTCTTATTACAGGGTTATGCAATGGACTTTTTGGAGCGGGCGGAGGAATGATAGCGGTTCCATCTATGGTACATATATTACAAATGGATGAACATGATGCCCACGCTACAGCTGTTGCGGTGATTCTCCCGTTGGTTATAATAAGTACTTATATATATTTTAGAAATGGTTATATAGATTTAAGCAAAACATTGCCTGTTGCAGCAGGCGGGGTCATAGGCGGGGCAACGGGAGCATTATTGTTGAACATAATTCCTTCAAAATGGTTGCAAAGAATTTTTGCTTTGTTTATGCTTGGAGCTGCTGTAAGGATGATTTTGTAATGCTTCATTTTATCATTGGATTTTTGTCAGGGATAGCCGGAGGAATGGGGATAGGAGGCGGTACGGTTCTGATACCTTTCTTGATATTTTTTACAGAAGCCGCTCAGCATGAGGCCCAGGGTGTAAACTTGGTTACCTTTATACCTACAGCTTTGGCAGCTGTTATTGTACATATCAAAAACAAACATATTCAACTAAAGACAGCATTTCAACTGATAATAGCAGGAATCACAGGGGCAATTCTGGGTTCATATTTAGCTTCCATTATTTCAGCTCAATTGCTTAAGAAAATGTTTGGAGTTTTCCTCCTGATTATGGGTTTATATGAATTGATACGAAAGGAAAAATCAAAATAATTTTAAGTACTATTATATGTTACAATCTTTGATAATTTGTGATATAATATTTTTGTTGTTGAGTCAGTTTTTTACTGCTCTCTATATGAATAACCTGAAGAAGCTTCAGCCTCTGAAGGTTATTTTTCATGTTTGCTGTAAGATAAATATTTAACAAAAAGCAAGCACGTCATAATTAAAATCAGAAGTAACAATCTCAATAGAAAATGAAAGAGGTGTAGTTCTTGTCAAGCAAGCTTAAACTTTTTTCTTTTTCCGGGGGGATACATCCGCCAGAAAATAAGCATATGACTGAGAATAAAAAAATAGAAACATGTAAATCACCTGATATTGTTACCATTCCGCTTTTACAGCATACAGGAGCACCTTGTGAGCCACTGGTTGCAAAAGGAGATGAGGTTAAGCTTGGCCAGAAAATTGGGGAACCTAAAGGGTATATAAGTGCGCCGGTTCATTCCAGTGTTTCAGGTGTTGTAAAATCCATTGAAACAGTAGATTTGCCTACTGGCATCAAAGCAAATGCGGTTATTATTGAGAATGACGGAAAAGATACACCCGAAGAGCCTTTAACTTCAGGAAAGAGATTAGAAGATTTCAGCATAAAAGAGCTGCAAAACCTTGTACTGGAGGCAGGCATAGTAGGTTTAGGAGGGGCATGCTTTCCAACTCATGTAAAATTATCACCTCCTGATGATAAAAAAATAGACATAATTATTTTAAATGGCGCTGAATGCGAGCCATTTCTTACATCTGATCACCGGCTTATGGTAGAAAAACCCGAGGAAATCATTTACGGTATGAAAGTAATAATGAAAATTTTGAACGTTTCCCAGGGCTATATTGCTATAGAAGATAATAAGCCGGATGCAATAAATATAATGAAAGAGGCAGCACAAAAAGAAAAGGGTATTCAGATAATAGCCCTTCCAACCAGGTATCCTCAAGGAGCAGAAAAACAACTGATATATGCTGTAACCGGACGTCAGGTTCCTGCTGGGGGGCTTCCTGCAGATATTGGCGTTGAGGTCAATAATGTATGTACTGCAGCTGCCATAGCCCGCGCCATACAAACAGGGATGCCTCTTTATCAACGTATTGTGACTGTATCAGGAGGGGCAGTAAAAGAACCCAAAAATGTACTGGTAAGGCTTGGTACTTCCTTCCGAGATGTTATTGAATTTTGCGGAGGTTGGACAGAGGAACCTGCTAAGATTATTAATGGTGGGCCTATGATGGGTACAGCTTTGCATACCTTAGATGTGCCAGTAACCAAGCAGACTTCAGGGATACTGCTTTTCACCAAGAAGGAAGCAGAACAGCCTGAGCCATCTAACTGTATCAGGTGTGCAAGATGCCATTATGTATGTCCGATCCGCTTGCTTCCTATGAATATAAGTGCTCAATCCTTGCTGGGTAATTATGAAGAGGCAGAAAAACTTCATGCATTGGAGTGTATTGAGTGCGGTTGCTGTTCGTATATATGCCCCGCTTCACGACCTCTGCTTCAATCAATTCAAGTTGCAAAAAAAGAAATTATCGAAGCAAGAAAGCAAAATGCATAAACTAACAATTATCAAAAATCTAGCTGGAAAACTAATAAGGGGTTTATGGAGGGTTTTTAATGAGTAATTATATAGTTTCATCTTCTCCTCATATCCGGACACATGAATCGACTTCCAGGATAATGCTGGATGTTATCATAGCTTTAATACCAGCAGGGGTTGTATCTATTTGGAAGTTCGGGGTAAAATCTCTCTGGGTGATTTTACTTGCGGTTATTTCATCTGTCTTAACAGAGTATATAGTACAGAAACTAACTAAAAAAACTGTTACAATCAATGATTTCAGTTCAGCTGTAACAGGCTTGCTTTTGGCATATAATTTACCGCCGGGAGCTCCCTGGTGGATGGTCATAATTGGATCCGTAATCGCTATTGCTTTGGTAAAACATGCTTTTGGAGGTCTGGGGCATAATTTTATGAATCCTGCTCTGGCAGCACGCGCTGTATTGATGGCTTGCTGGCCGGTACACATGACTAATTGGATAAGTCCGGGTTCTGATGCAGTCAGCTCTGCAACTCCTTTGGTTTTGAGAAAAATTAGTGATGCTGCAACCAGCGCAACCAGTGCAGCAACCAGCAGTGCGACAAGTGGTGCTACAGCTGGTGCTACGGCAGCAAGCATGGAACTTCCATCATTATTGGATGTTATTATTGGTAACATACCAGGCTCGCTTGGAGAAATATCTTCAGCAGCTCTATTAATTGGTGCAGCGTATTTGCTTTACCGAGGCGTAATTAATTGGAGAATACCGTTTACCTATCTTGCTACAACTTTTGTATTGACATTGTTTATCAATGGTTGGGATTTTTATGATGCATTTTATCAGCTGTTTCTGGGCGGACTAATTTTGGGAGCATTTTTTATGGCAACGGATTATTCATCCTCCCCGGTAACTTCGCTGGGCCAGATTATTATGGGCATTGGATGCGGCATACTAACTACTGTGATAAGGGAATTCGGCGGTTATCCGGAAGGGGTCAGCTATTCTATACTGCTTATGAATGTGGCAACACCTTTAATTGAAAAGTATACTATGCCCAAGATATTCGGGGAGGTGGGAAGTCGTGTCTGATACATTAAGACTGGGACTTAAACTATTATTGATAACTGCAATTGCAACCTTTGCCTTAGCATTAACCCAGATGATAACGGAAGAACCTATAAAGGTCCAGGCAGAGAAAATAGGCAATGAAACTAGAGCAACTGTTCTGGACGGTGCTGAGGAATTTGTACCGTTGGAGACAGACAACAATAAATATCCTAATATAATAGAGGCTCATAAAGGATTGAAAGACGGAGATATTGTCGGTTATGTTATCAAAAGCTTCAATAATGGATACGGCGGACCAATTGAAGTAATTGTTGGTATAGGTCAGGAAGGCATTATAACCGGAGTGCGGATTTCACAGCATAGTGAGACTCCGGGTTTAGGAGCGAAAGCGCAGGAACCTGGGTTCTACGAGCAGTATCAGGGTAAGCCGGTGAGCAGCCAGCTGGCTAACGATGAAATTAATGCTATAACTGGTGCAACTGTTACCTCCAATGCAGTAACTGGAGCGGTTAATTATGCAATTGATTATTTCAGCTCAGAATTAGGTTCAGGAGGTGGCAGATAATGAAGGCGAAAGATGTATTGCTGAATGGAATTATAAAAGAAAATCCTACATTTAGATTGGTCTTGGGAATGTGTCCCACCCTGGCTGTTACTACAGCAGCAGTGAATGGTGTAGCCATGGGTTTGGCTGTTGTATTCGTTCTGGCAGCGTCTAACTTGGTTATTTCTTTGCTAAGAAACTTTATACCTGATAAGATTCGAATCCCTTCGTACATTGTTGTAATTGCTGCTTTTGTAACCATAGTGGGTATGCTGATGGAAGCTTTTGTGCCCGAGCTTTACAAAGCATTAGGTTTATTCATACCTTTGATTGTTGTCAATTGTATTATATTGGCCAGAGCAGAATCCTTTGCTTCTAAGAATAATCCATTTTACTCCCTTATAGACGGTATAGGCATGGGTTTGGGATTTACTATTGCTCTTACAATTCTAGGTGCTATCAGGGAAATTCTTGGTGCTGGCACTATATTTGGTGTACCTGTATTTGGCCAAGGTTTTGAGCCTGCCATTATTATGATACTCCCTCCCGGTGCCTTTATCACTCTGGGATTACTTTTGGCAGCGCTGAATAAATTGGATCAGAAGCGGCAGGAAAACCAAGCAAAACAGGTATAACAGGGGGTATAAGCATGGAGTATTTTGGAAAAGTATTTTTGGTTTTATTAAGTTCAATCCTGATTAATAATTTCATTCTATCAAGGTTTCTGGGTATTTGTCCTTTTCTTGGGGTATCCAAAAAGGTTTCTACAGCAGCCGGCATGGGTGCAGCTGTTACCTTTGTTATGGCAATGGCGTCTGTGATAACTTATTTGGCGCATTATTTCATTTTGGAGCCTTTGAACATGGAATATATGCAAACATTGGCTTTCATTTTAATCATAGCTGCATTGGTGCAATTTGTAGAAATGGTAATTCAAAAGGTAAGTCCGTCTCTTTACCAGGCTTTAGGTGTCTACTTGCCACTTATTACCACAAATTGTGCTGTGCTGGGTGTAGCTATTCTTAATATCGACGAAGGCTACGATCTTTTTATGACATTGATTAACGGAATCGGCGGGGCTTTGGGATTTACACTGGCTATCGTACTCTTTGCCGGTATACGTGAAAGGCTGGAAATGGCAGATATCCCAGAACCTTTCAAAGGTTTTCCAATAGCTATGATTACAGCCGGATTAATGTCGGTTGCTTTTCTGGGCTTCCAGGGATTGATTAAGTAATAGAGTATAAGGAGCGATTCTTATGTGGGAACAATTGTTATTACCGGTACTTAGCCTAGGCGGACTTGGTTTTGTCTTCGGTGCCGGTCTCTCGTTGGCTTCCAAAAAATTTGCAGTGGAAACTGACCCTCGTATTGAAGAGATAAGGGAGGTACTACCTGGGGCAAATTGCGGAGCTTGCGGCTATCCTGGATGTGATGGACTGGCTGCAGCAATAGTCGAAGGAAGGGCAGAGGTAGACGCATGTACAGTAGGCGGCAGCCCGGTAGCCAAGAAGGTAGGCTCGATAATGGGCGTGAAGGTTGAGACCAAAGAGAGAATGGTTGCCCGGGTTTTATGTCAGGGAGACTGTGAAAAAGCAGTTGATAAATATATTTATAAGGGCATGGAGGATTGTGTTGCCGCATCTATGTTGGCAGACGGACAAAAAGGATGCAGCTACGGATGTCTGGGATTTGGTACTTGTGAAAGAGTTTGCCCATTTGATGCTATACACGTAAATGAAAAAGGAATAGCAGAGGTTGACAGAGAAAAATGTACAGCTTGCAATAAATGCGTTGTGGCATGTCCTAAGAATGTAATAGAACTAATTCCATTTTCAAGTGAGGTCCAGGTGGCATGTAATTCGCAGGACAAGGGAAAAGGAGTTAAGTCTTATTGTGATGTTGGTTGTATTGGATGCCGGATATGCGTTAAAGCATGTCCGTATGATGCTATGACCTTTGAAAATAATTTGGCAAAGATAGATTATGAAAAATGCACCAATTGTATGATATGTGCAGAAAAATGTCCTACAAAAGCCATATACGCAGACTTTTCCAAAAAGGCAGACCAATCAGCATAACATGCTGATTGGTTATTTGTAGGTGATATTTTGGATCTATATTATGCTGAAAAATGCAGCATAAAGAATACAGGGAAAAATATAACCGGACATTTCATAAAAGGTGACGCAGCAACAGAGTTGATGATACTGCAAGACCATTGGCAGGGGAAATTGCAAATGATATACTTAGACCCTCCATTTTTTACTGGAAATGCATTTTATTTCAAACAAAGAATTGGTGAAAAAGGGTGGGAGGGTGACACAAAGTATATTATTACTCACCAGGCATATTCTGATCAATGGATTGACCGTGCATCCTTTGTTAACATGCTGCGGCAGGTGCTTACTTTGTCACATAAATTGCTTAAACCTGAAGGATCCTTATTCTTGCATTTGGATTACCGATTCAGTCCCCACGCCAGATTATTAATGGATGAAATTTTTGGAGAGGAAAACTTTCTTAACGAGATTATATGGGCTTACAGAACAGGCGGACGCGCAAAGCGCCATTTCAGCCGAAAACATGATACTATTTTGTTTTATCGGAAATCCAATCAACATTTTTTTGATCCGGAAGCCGTAGGTAAGCCCAGGGGACCGTTAAAACGTAATAACATGAAGCGTCAAAAGGATAAAGACGGACGAATATTCTGGTCCATACGTTCAGGCGGTAAAGAATATCGTTATTACGAAGACTCGATTATTATTCCTAGTGACGTTTGGGATGATATTTCTCATTTGCAACAAAAAGACCCGGAACGAACCGGATATGATACACAAAAACCAGAATCCTTATTGGAACGGATGGTTTTATCTACAACACGCCAGGGTGACTGGGTGGGTGATTTTTTTGCCGGCTCAGGCACAACCCTTGCAGTTGCGCAGAAAAACGGGAGAAAATGGCTGGCAGTAGACAAAAGCGTATTTTCTATGTATGTAAGCAGAAAAAGGCTTTTACAATTAATTTCTGAGGGATTTTTTGTTTTTTCAGATTCATCGTTAAAAATAACAAATTCTTCAGATTCCAGCAATGTTTTATATACCGTAAGTTTTTCAGATAAAAATACAATAAAGGTAAAATTAGTGGATTATTCATGTAAGCAAATACCTTGTTTATCTAATAATTTTTTGGATTATGTTGACTTTTGGTCAGTCGGTTATATAAATAGTGACAGATACTTTGTACAGGATTATACATTTCGGACTCATACAAATCCATTTATAAAGCAGGAGCTGGCAATTCCGATAATTGAAGTAAAATCTGAAATTGCTGTACACATCGTTGATATATACGGAAAGCAATCACTTATAATAATCAGGTAAACCAAAAACCGCCAAAGGTGTCTTGAATTACATTTAATAAAACAAAAAAGATTAGCCAAAATAGAGACAAAGGAGGCGACATAATGAAAAGAGGGCATTATATTTTCTCTATTTTGGCTTTAATAATATGTATACTGGCTGTATCATGTACGATGCAGAGAGTGCCGGATGAAACTCTACCTCAAACTACACCTGAAAACAGGCAGACCAGGTTTGATCCCGGAGTCACACCAGCTCCCAGGAGGGCCAGGCAGGAAAACTTTAGAAGAGATATGAGAGATTCCTTGATTAGAGACAGTGACCGTAACGAGAATGGCCGAAATATTTCTCCAATGAATACTAATATGCAGGAACGGGCAGAGCGGGTTGCTAATGCGGCTGCCAGGGTTAAAGAGGTAGAATCTGCAACTTGCCTGATTACAGGTAACACTGCAATGGTGGGCCTGCAGTTTAATGAACAATATAAAGGACAACTCACCGATTCCATAAAAAGGCAAGTGGAGAAAAGAGTTCGTGAAACAGATAACAGGATTAACCGGGTAGTAGTAACTGCAGATCCCGATTTGGTAAGCAGAATAGAAGAAATATTTAGAGAGATAGGCAACGGAAGGCCTATATCCGGCTTTACAGAGGAGATAAACGAAATGATTAACAGAATTAATCCTAAGTAAAATCGTTAGAACAACTTATAAAGCTGTCGTATATCAACAGAGGGATTCAAACCCTCTGTTTTGTTTATTAAGAGTTTTTCTTGACTATGGGTCAGGCCAAATCTATAATTGGAATATAAAAGCTTCGTATTGATGGTCAATTATAAGCATGTAATAGGAGTGAATAATTCATGAACCCCATCGCATTTCATTTGTTTGGTCAACCTATCTATTGGTACGGCATTCTGATCTCCATAGGTGTTTTTCTGGGAATCTTGCTTGCTATGCGCAATTCCAAAGTTTTTGGTTTGGATCAGGATTCCATTATAGATTTTGCTTTGCTGGCCATTCCTCTTGCCATAATTGGTGCCAGGTTATATTATGTAATATTTGAATGGAGCATGTACCGCGAAAATCCACTGGAAATAATGAATATAAGAAAAGGCGGCCTTGCAATTTATGGAGGGGTTATCGGTGGGATTCTGGCCGGCTTTATTTTTACTAAGTGGAAGAAGCAAAATTTTTGGAATCTGGCAGACATTTGTGCCCCTAGCTTGATTTTAGGCCAGGCAATAGGCCGCTGGGGTAATTATGTGAACCAGGAAGCTTATGGTTATACCATAACTGATCCAAAGTGGCAATGGTTTCCTGCTGCTGTTTTTATAGAGGCCGATGGCAAATGGCATATGGCAACTTTTTTTTATGAATCGTTATGGAATTTTATTGTATTTGTATTCTTAATGTATTACAGGAAGCGAAGAAAAGAAACAGGGGAAGTCTTTTTATTCTATTTAATTCTATATTCATTCGGCCGGTTCTTCATCGAAGGACTTCGGACAGACAGCCTATACATAGGCACAACCCGTGTATCACAATTGCTAAGCGCTGTTCTTTTTGTAGTAGGCATTGGAATCTTTATACAAAGGAGAAAAAATGCCAAGACAGCTGTGGCCGAGGCAGAAATAATGACCGCTGGTGCGAGTGAAAGCATTTCAGATGCTTCATTGGAAAATAATTCTGAAAAAGCCGATGACAATCAGGATAGCATTAATCAAGCCGAAGAAGCTAATGAATGAATGAATACTGCTCCTTCGTTAATTTATTTAGCATGAAAAAGATTTTGTTGGGAAAAAATATTAACAAGTATTGAGTTTTGAATATGCTTTAAATTAACGAAAGGAGAGGCTGATAACATGGCAGACAATATGGACCAGGTTAAAAGGGAGGATGAAGAAAAAAGGAATGTAAGCTGGATCGGCATTATTACGCGTTTTATAGTAGCAGCTATTGTTTTAATGATAACAGCCTGGCTGACCCCTGGTTTTTCCCGGATGGGTTTTGGAACCGCATTAATTGCTGCTTTGGTTATTGCGGCTATGGATTGGATAATACAGCGTGTGTTTAAAATAGATGCATCTCCCTTTGGCAGAGGCATCGTTGGTTTTATAGTTTCTGCTGTTATTATCTATCTTACACAGTTTTTGGTGCCCGGCATGAGTATATCCATATGGGGGGCAATTATAGCGTCCATTATTATAGGCATAATAGATGCAATTCTCCCGATAAATGTTAACGTAGTCTGACGTTCATTTATTAGAAAAAGGCTGTAATATGGTATATAAGAAGAGCGGCTTTTCAATGCCGCTTTTTCTTTTTGAATCTACAGAGCCGGATTATGACATATGAGACTACGACAGCCGGCAAATCTGATTGGCTTGTTTTTTTTATTGTGTAGAGTATAATTAATTAAGAAATAAAAATTGAGAGGCGAAAGTTATGAGAAATCTAACTATGATGACAGACCTATATCAGCTTACTATGATGTATGGGTATTACAAAATAAATACCCATAAGAGACAGGCTGTTTTTGACTTGTTTTTTAGAAAACGCAACGTAAATTCAGCTTATGCCATTGCCGCCGGCCTGGAACAGGTGATGGAATATATAGATAATCTTCACTTTAGTGAAGAGGATTTAGAATATCTTAACAGCTTGAATCTATTCGATAATGATTTTTTGGATTTATTGCGGGAACTTCGCTTTACTGGTGAAATGTATGCAGTTCCTGAGGGAACAGTAGTTTTTCCTGACGAGCCGTTGGTCCGGGTTAAAGCACCGCTTATAGAAGCTCAATTAATCGAAACGGCCCTATTGAATATTATTAATCATCAAACATTGATCGCTACAAAGGCCAGCAGAATGGTATATGCTGCTCAGGGCGGCAGTGTATTAGAATTTGGACTTAGAAGAGCCCAAGGGCCAGATGCCGGCATTTATGGAGCCAGGGCGGCTATCATAGGTGGCTGTTCAGCTACTTCCAACGTATTGACCGGACAGATGTTTGGCATACCCGTTAAAGGCACCCATAGCCACAGCTGGGTCATGAGCTTTCCTGATGAGCTGAGTGCATTCAGGGCCTATGCCGAAGCTTTCCCTGACAGCTGCCTTCTCCTGGTAGATACCTATAATACCTTAAAAAGCGGCATTCCCAACGCAATAACAGTTTTTAAGGAGTTAAGAGAAAAAGGGTATGAACCTGTGGGTATACGATTGGATTCAGGAGATTTGGCTTATTTAAGCAAAAAAGCCAGAGAAATGCTTGATAAAGCAGGTTTCCCCAATGCGAAAATTGTTGCCTCCAGTGATTTAGATGAAGAACTAATCTGGGACCTAAAAGCACAAGGTGCAAAAATAGATATTTATGGTGTGGGAACTTCCCTGATTACCAGCAAAGGAAATCCGGCATTGGGCGGAGTATATAAAATGGCAGCAGAAGAAGTTGACGGCAGAATGGTGCCTAAAATCAAAATTTCCGATAACCCTGATAAGGTTACCAATCCAGGTTATAAAAAGGTATTTCGCCTATATAATGGTAAAGGAAAAGCAGTAGCTGACCTGATAACCCTGGAAGAAGAAGAGATAGACATCAGTAAGCCACTTACCATATTTGACCCGGTTAATACATGGAAGCGCATGACTTTGTATGACTTTACAGCAAGAGAGTTGCTGGTTCCAATCTATTTAAACGGGAAACGTGTATATGAAAGTCCTGATTTGATGAAAATTCAGGAGTATGCAAAATCAGAGCTGGATACTTTATGGGAAGAATACAAGCGCTTAAAGAATCCTCATGTATATAAAGTTGATTTATCCCAAAAACTATATGATTTAAAACAACAGTTGCTGAAGGAATACTCAATGAAATAATATGAGTTAAGTTCCTTGTATTGTTTAAGCGGACGCCTGTTTTTTCAGTTTTTCTGTTAGATCAGGCGTCCTTTTTTTGTTCAGCGGCATAGGATGTTAATAGGTTAAAGCATCTATAGGGTAGTGATAACAATAACAGGGAGCTGGTTGTGTAATGAAATTTGGTTTGGCGCTGTCAGGAGGAGCTACCAGAGGAGCCGCTCATATAGGTGCCTTAAAAGCAATGGCAGAAGAAGGCATGTACCCTTCATGGATTTCAGGGACAAGTGCCGGGAGTATGGTAGCAGCGCTGTATGCTTGTGGATACAATGCACAAGAAATGGAGGAAATTGCTGTTTCTCTGAATAAAAGCATATACGATACAGATTATCCTGGGATTTTTTTCGGAATATTGCAATGGATACTTACAGGAGATACCAACTGGGATGGTGTGATGAGAGGCAGAAAATTAGAATCTTTGATGAGAAAGCTGACCGCAGAAAAATATATATGGGAAAGCAGATTACCTCTTGCAATCACATCGGTTGACATAAATACAGGAAGAACTGTTTTTTTCGTTAGCAGCAAGGAAAAGCTGAGAGACGATAATGATGTTCTTTATATAGATGATGTTCATATCTATAAGGCTGTTCGTGCCAGCATAGCTATTCCTGTAATTTTTAAACCTATTGTTATTCAGGGTATGAAATTGGTGGATGGAGGAGTAACTGACAATTTACCATCCGATATATTGAGAAAAATGGGCGCGGACAAAGTTATCGGCATCAACTTAGGATACAGCGGACAGAGAAGAGATGAAATTAGCAATATCCTTGAAATCGGGAGCCAGACAATTGACATTATGAGTTATCGCATGACAAAACTAAAAACGACTAAAGCTGATTTAGTCATTAATCCTCATATTTATGACGTAGGAATGCTTGAAACTCACAGAATACCTGAGTTGATTGAAAGGGGATATCAGGCTGTCAAAGATAATCTATATACGATAAAAAGGGTCATTAATATCTGATTTCGACACCGCCCTTCTACAAAAAATAAGCCGCGATTATGGTAACATAAGGCGGGGAGGAATGCGCAAATGAAAAAAGAATTTTCAACCAGTCTATTTGGGTATAAGAAGCCGGAAGTTGATTTATATTTAAAAAATATGGTCAAAGATTATGAAGAAGAATTACGCAAGAAAAAGGACAGGATTTTTGAGCTGGCAGAAGAAGTCAGAAAATTAAAACAGCAGAACCAGGACTTGAAGGAAAGGCTTGATAAATTTTCTGATCAGGAAAAATATATTTCCCGTGCTCTTATAGCAGCAGAGCAAAGAGCTCAGGCAATTGTTGAAGAAGGAAAACGTAAAACACAGGAAGAATACGAGAATCTGGAGACAGAGAAAGAGAAATGGAGGAACAAATTTCGTGCGGTAAGGCAGGAACTGTTGGAGTTCGAGAAAATCCTTGTAAGCTTAATAGAGAAGTTCAGAGATGACATCAACTATTATGCCGCCAAGGAAATAAGCGAAACAATCCTTGCAGGAGATAGCCCCAGCCGGGAGGTTACTCAAAACCAGACAGATGAAGAAGCAGAATGCGCTCCAATTAAAGATATGCTTAAAAAAGAAGATAAAAAGAAAAAAGTGATTGCATGAAGCAATCACTTTAATTCTTTTAGTACATTGGCATGTTATTGCCTCCACCGCTTGCAGCCGGTTCAGGTTCAGGTATATCAGTGACCAGGCTCTCTGTTGTAAGAACCATGGATGCAACGCTGGCAGCATTCTGCAGGGCAGAACGGGTTACCTTGGTAGGATCAATGATTCCTTTAGCTACCATGTCGCCAAATTCTCCGGTTAGTGCATCATAACCGTAATTGGGATCATTGTTTTTCTTAACGTTCTCAACAATTACTGATCCTTCCATTCCAGCATTGGTGGCAATCTGTCTGAGAGGTGCTTCAAGAGCATGTTTGATAATATTTACACCGGTCATTTCATCGCCTTCTGCTTCAATTTTTTCCAGAGCAGGAATAGCTTTTAACAATGCAATGCCGCCGCCTGGAATAATTCCTTCTTCAATTGCAGCACGAGTAGCATTCAATGCGTCCTCAATTCTTAACTTCTTCTCTTTCATTTCAGTTTCGGTTGCAGCGCCAACCTTAATTACAGCTACGCCGCCCGACAACTTGGCAAGGCGTTCCTGAAGCTTCTCACGGTCGTAGTCGGAAGTGGTTTCCTCGATCTGTGTCTTGATAGCTGCGATTCTATCCTTGATTTTGGCTGGATCGCCGCCTCCTTCTACAATAGTTGTGTTTTCTTTATCAACGGTAACTGTGCGTGCTGTACCTAATTGATCAATGGTGACATCTTTAAGATCCAAACCGACTTCCTCTGATATTACTGTACCGCCTGTCAGAATTGCAATATCCTCCAGCATAGCCTTTCTTCTGTCGCCGAAACCTGGTGCCTTTACTGCTACACATGTAAATGTTCCTCTGAGCTTATTGACAACCAGGGTAGCCAGTGCTTCACCCTCAATATCTTCAGCAATAATAAGCAGTTTCTTGCCTGATTGTACTATTTGCTCCAATACTGGCAGAATTTCCTGTGTATTGGTGATTTTTTTATCAGTTATTAAAATATACGGATCATCCAATACAGCTTCCATCTTTTCAGTATCGGTAACCATGTATGCAGATACATAGCCGCGGTCAAACTGCATACCCTCTACAATTTCCAGCTCAGTTGCCAGGGATTTGGATTCTTCAACTGTAATTACACCGTCATTTCCTACCTTTTCCATTGCGTCAGAGATCAATGAACCGATTTCGGGATCATCAGCAGATATAGAAGCAACCTGAGCAATGGCTTCCTTGCCTTTGATAGGGCTGCTTTGTGCTTTTAAAGATTCAACAGCAGCATTTACGGCTTTTTTGATTCCTCTGCCCAGAATCATAGGATTAGCACCAGCTGCTACATTTTTCAAACCTTCATTGATAATAGCCTGAGCCAATACAGTAGCGGTGGTAGTTCCGTCACCTGCTACATCGTTAGTTTTACTGGCAACTTCTTTAACCAGCTGTGCACCCATATTTTCGAATGGATCTTCCAGTTCAATTTCTTTCGCTATGGTAACACCATCATTAACTATCTGAGGAGAACCAAACTTTTTGTCCAACACAACATTTCTGCCTTTAGGACCTAATGTAATTTTAACGGTATCTGCTAAGGCATTTATACCGCGTTCCAGAGACCTTCTGGCTTCTTCACCATATTTTAATTGCTTGGCCATTGTTCATAACCTCCTGTATTTGTAGTATTTGTATTGTTCGTTCCTTATTCTACAATAGCAAGTATATCGCTTTGTCTTACTATGATGTATTCTTCATCGTCCAGCTTGACTTCGGTTCCGGCATATTTGGAGTAAATTACCTTATCTCCGACCTTAACCTCCATTTTTACCTCCTTGCCATCTACCAAGCCGCCGGGGCCGACAGCCAAAACTTCTGCCATTTGTGGTTTCTCTTTGGCTGAACTTGGAAGCACAATACCGCTTTTAGTGGTTTCTTCACTTTCCAACATTTTAATTACAACTCTGTCAGCTAAAGGCTTAATCTTCATTTAATACCCTCCTTATGTAGTAGATCTGAAGGTTATTAGCACTCATTCGAGTCGAGTGCTAACACCAATATCTAGTTTATTAAAAAGCAATTCTTATGGCAAATACTGCATTTTAAATAAATTAGGAAAAATCCGTGATTAAATAGCAAAAAAATAATATAGCTTGTTATTGCTCTATATAATTACGTATTGCTTATAATATCTTCAGTTTTTAAGTTCATGTAGTTAATCTCACTAAGAATTATCTGGCTGCTTTTATCATATTTTACTAATTTGTACCATAAGGATAATTAATCAATAGGACAATGATAAACAGAGGGAAGGTGGATGGACATGCGTTACTCGAGAATAAGTAAAAAAAAGAACAGGAATAAATATGCGATTTTTTTGCTGATTACTCTGATTGTTTTTTTGTTAATCTATATTCTTTCTGCAGGAACTTTAGGAAAGATGGTAAGCAAGTTAATTTTACCAATTTTAAGCGATGATATGAATGATGCTTTAGATGAGGAGGTTGATGATACTCCTCTAACACTGTCTGATGAAACTGGTGAGTCTGAATCATCAAAAGCCGAATACGAAAAAATCACGGATAATTTGAAAATTAATCCTCTATCAATTTACACAATCCAAATGGGTGCTTTTACCGATGAAAATAATGCAAAAGGTTTTTCTGAAGATTTAAAATCCAAGGGAGGAGCCGGATATGTTCATTTTGATGGATATTATCGGGTACTGGCGGTTGGATTTCAGTCAGAAGAGGATGCTGTAAAAGTCAGAGATGAATTGAAAGCCGACGGTATTGAGTCCAATATATATAAAATAGTTACAAAGGGAGCAGAAATGCAAATAACAGCGGCGAAGGAGAATGTGGAATTAATCCGCTCCGCATTTGAATCTTGGGAGAAGGGATACAGCGGGATGGAGCAAATATTGTTCAGTCTGGATACGGGAGCCGCCTCCGTGTCAGACACCATTACAAAAATTAGGGAGTTAAAAGATGAGATGGAACAGAAACAAAAAAAACTGGAGGAGATAAATGCCGGTCAGAAAAACATTATTCTAAATGGATTGACTGATTTATATAAGAACACTTGCATGTCGCTTGAAAATATAATTGATGTCGAATTTGACAATAAAGTAGCAATTTCTTCTGAAATAAAGTATACTTATATTGATCTTCTAATTCAGTATAGAAACTACTTGGAACATATTTCCTGAGAGGTGTGTCATGTCATTAACCCTCCACGAGATTAAAAAAATTCTTAATGCTCATGTTTTGCATGGAGAAAAGTTTTTGGATAAAACAGTTTATTCGGCATGCGGCTCAGACCTTATGAGTGATGTTCTGTCTTTTGTAAAAGAACAATCTTTACTTTTGACAGGTTTAACCAATCATCATGTAATTCGGACGGCAGAATTGCTGGATGTATCTGCCATTGTCTTTGTGCGAGGCAAAATTCCCGATTGTGAAATTATAGACATGGCTGCCGAACACTCAATTGTTTTGATGACTACTAAAGACACCTTGTTTACTGCTTGCGGCAAATTATACAACGCAGGACTGTCCGGAGGAGAGGAAGCAAAGGATGCTTGAAGAGATAAAGGCATTTAACAATGAACCGGATAATTCGCCTGAAGGTGTACTTATAAGACATGTCTATTCCATAGAAGCTGAAGATTTTTCTTCTGCTGGCGAGGTCTCGCGAAAAATTAAGAATTTATTGAAACAATTGGGCGTTGATTCTGAACTGGTTAGAAGAGCAGCCATAGCATGTTATGAGGCAGAGCTTAATCTGGTCATTCATTCATGGGGAGGCAAGCTGACATTTCAGGTTACGCCTAACTTAATACAGATCATAACCGAAGATGAAGGCCCTGGCATTCCTGATATAGATCTTGCAATGAAGGAAGGCTATTCCACAGCATCCGAGCTGGCCAGAGAACTGGGTTTCGGTGCAGGTATGGGGCTGCCCAATATTAAGCGTTGCGCAGACACCGTAATTATTCAGTCTAAGGCTGGACAAGGTACCAAATTGATTATTAATTTTAATATATAGAATAATGAATTGAATTAAATGATAGGCAGGGACCGGCTATGGGAGAATATTATCATTCAGTAACGCTTGAAAAAAGCAAATGCATGGGATGTACCAATTGCATTAAACGTTGTCCTACAGAAGCTATTCGCGTCAGGGATGGCAAAGCGAGGATTATAGATGAAAGGTGCATTGATTGCGGAGAATGCATACGTGTATGCCCTTATCATGCAAAGATTGCTGTTACTGACCCCTTGTCTATTCTGGACAATTACCGTTATAAAATTGCTTTGCCGGCACCTTCGCTTTTCGGCCAGTTTAAAAACCTGAGCAATTGTGAAAAGGTCATAGGTGCTTTAAAAAGTATAGGATTCGATTATGTATATGAAGTTGCTAAAGGAGCCGATATTGTTACGCAGCTTATCAGAGAGAAACTTGCTATACCGGATATTAATAAGCCGCTCATTTCATCAGCCTGTCCTGCCATTGTAAGACTGATTCAGGTTCGCTTTCCTAACTTACTGAATCACCTGGTAAGAATAGAATCTCCCATGGAAGTTGCCGCTCAAATGGCGAAGAAAGAGGCCAGTGAAAAGCTGGGCATACCTATTCAGGAAATTGGTGCATTTTTTATTACTCCTTGTGCTGCTAAGATGACCAGTATCCGCAATCCAATTGGTAATGAAACTTCACATGTGGACGGAGCAATCTCAATTTTGGATGTTTACGGTCCAATTACTTCTTATTTAAAAATACCTGATAATACAGAGAAGCTTCAAAAGGCAACAGGTGAAGGTCTCTACTGGGCTGTAACCGGGGGAGAAGGAAGAGCCATGGGAATCGAGAACTATCTGGCTGTCGATGGAATACACAATGTAATTCCTGTTCTAGAGGAAATTGAAAATAATAAGATGTCTGATTTGGATTATTTCGAAGCTTTAGCCTGCGCAGGCGGATGCGTAGGCGGCCCTCTCACATTTGAAAATGGATATGTAGCCAAGAACAGGATTCGTCTTCTTGCAAAGAATATAAAAAATCCGGCTCCTTTAGATCCGGAAATTCAATATGTTAAGGAAAATATTCAATGGAAGCTCCAAAAAAATATTATAGAAAAACCAGTGATGAAACTTGATTCGGATATAGTAGCCGCTATTCAGAAAATGGAAACCATGGAAAGAATACATAGAAATCTGCCAGGATTGGATTGCGGATCCTGCGGCTCTCCAAGCTGCAGGACCTTGGCTGAAGACATAGTACGCGGAAATGCATCAGAAATGGATTGCGTATTTAAATTAAGGGAGAAAGTTAAGGCTCTGGCAGAAGAAATGATAGAGTTATCGGAAAAAATACCGTCTGGCAGAAAGGGGCTGAAATCATATGAATCCTAAAATAAATACTTTGAAGGAGATAATTGAAAAATTGGATCTTAAGGTTATATCCGAAGGGTCTGACTTAAATCGGGCTGTGGAGTATGGTTGCTGTTGTGATTTACTCAGCTGGGTAATGGCTCACGGAAAAAAAGATGCTGTATGGATAACTGTTCAGGCTCATATTAATGTTGTAGCTGTGGCATCTTTGCTGGAATTGGCAGGAGTCATTCTTGCTTCTGGAGTGACTATGGAAGAAAAAGCTATAGAAAAAGCCAGAGAAGAAGGCATAACTATCCTGTCATCGGAATTGGATGCATTTGAATTGGCAGGCAGGCTTTATGAAATGGGCATTGGCATGAAAAGTTAAAACGTCTGGAGGCAGGTTGAAAAACAAATATGGAAGCCGCAATTGATCTTCATATTCATTCAGCTCTATCACCCTGCAGCGATGATGATATGACTCCTAATAATATTGTAAATATGGCACTGTTAAATGGATTGGACGCAATTGCTGTTACTGATCATAACAGCTGTGACAACGTGGAAGCGGTCATAAGAGCAGCAAAGGGCAAGCTGGTTGTAGTGCCGGGATTGGAGCTTCAAACCATAGAAGAAGTCCACCTATTAGCTTATTTTAGTGATTTATCATATCTTTATTCGTTCAGCAGAGAAATGGAACAATATTATGATGGAATACCTAACGATCCAAATTTTTTCGGACATCAATGGATAATGAATGAGCGGGACGAAGTCATTGGACAAAAGCGCCAGTTCTTACTTAGTTCTTTAAAGCTTTCTTTTGAACAGGCTGTGGAATTGGTAAGAAAACACAAAGGTCTTCCTGTACCTGCGCATATTAATAAACCTTCTTACAGTGTATTATCACAATTGGGTTTTCTACCATCAAACTTAGGTCTGACATTGCTTGAAATTTCACAAAATTCACCTATAAATTGTAACGGTTATCCGAATTGCAAGTTTATTATATCCTCGGATGCACACAGTCTGGGCCAAATACATGATAGAAAAATGATAATTGAAGTAAAAGAAATTACATTATATGGTATTTATGAGTGGTTATCTGAATGTTATATATAACAGCTATTATATTATTTTTAAGTGATATATAATAGACGAACGATATAAACTTTTTTTTAACAAATATTTGTGAAAAAGTTGACGATTTTTATTGAAAGTCTTACAATGTTATGAGATAATATGATAGGTTTTATACTGCAATTTATATTCAGCAAAAGGGAGGGAGTATACGTGTCAGCTTCTATTCTTCAAGAGAATAAGGAAAAATTCGAAGAGCTGCAACGTACAATTGACGAATACAAGGATAAGGAAGGCCCCTTGATGCCAATCATGCATAAGGCACAAGATCTTTTCGGGTATTTGCCAATTGAAGTACAGGAATATATAGCGGAGGCTTTGGATATTCCAGTGACTGATATATACGGTGTAGCAACTTTTTATTCTCAATTTACTTTGAAACCTCAAGGCAAATATACAATCGGTGTATGTATGGGTACAGCTTGTTATGTAAAGGGAGCTCAAGCTGTATTGGATGAGTTAAAGAAAGAATTGAACATAGAAGCAGGAGATACCACTGAAGATTATCAATTCACCCTTGAGGCTACCCGTTGCTTGGGTGCATGTGGTCTTGCGCCGGTAATTATGATAAATGACGATGTATATGGTCGTCTTGTACCGTCTGATATTAAAGGAATCATTGATAAATATAGAGATAAATAAAGATGGAAGATATTTCACTTCATCTGCTGGATCTGGCTCAGAATTCGATTGCAGCCGAAGCTACTCTTGTTGAGATTTACATAAAGGAGATTACTGAAAAAGGCTGCATGTATTTGCGGATCCATGATAATGGAAAGGGCATGGATCAACAACAGTTGGATAAAATATCCGATCCTTTTTATACTACGCGTACTTCACGCAAAGTCGGCCTGGGAGTACCATTATTCAAAGCCTCAGCCGAAGCTACTGGAGGCTATATGCGAATAAATTCAGCCCAAAATAAGGGTACAATTTTGGAGGCTTTGTTTTATACCAATCATATAGATTGCCTGCCTTTAGGTAAACCGGAAGAATCTTTGGCTGCCTTAATTTTTCTTAATTCGGAAGTCGATTTTGTTTACTGCCATGAGGTTAACAGCAGGCAATTCCGATTTGACACCCGTGAAGTACGTAAGATCTTAGGCGAAGTGAGCATCACAGAACCGGAAGTTATAGACTGGATAAAAAAACATATAAAGAGCGGTCTTGATGAGTTATATGGAGGTGCATAGAATATGAAGTCTCTGAAGGAATTGGAAGAAATTAAACAGAGAACATTGGATTCTGTTAATTTAAGAAAAGATAGAACAGGCGGAACCCGCATTGTGGTAGGAATGGCCACATGCGGAATAGCAGCTGGTGCTCGTCCGGTTCTGTTAGCCTTTCTAGAAGAAGTAAAAAAAAGAAATCTTGGTGATGTGACTGTTTCTCAGACCGGCTGTATCGGTGTGTGCCGCTTGGAACCAATGGTTGAAGTTTACCGGCCTGGAGAAGAGAAGGTCACCTATGTGAAAATGACTCCTGAAAAGGTAAAAAGGATTGTTGCAGAACATATTGTAAACGGCCAGATTGTAACTGAGTATACAATTGGAGCCGCAGAGTAGTAACAGATTTGAACAAGGAGGGTTTCAAATGGAATTTTTTCGTTCCCATGTTTTAATTTGCGGAGGAACAGGCTGCCATTCTTCCGGCTCTGCGGATGTAATGGAGACTTTCAAAACTGAGCTTGAAAAACATAATTTGGAGAAAGAAATCAAGCTGGTTCAGACCGGCTGTTTTGGGTTGTGTGCCGTTGGGCCTGTTGTAATTGTTTATCCGGAAGGAGCCTTTTATAGCAGAATAACAGCTGATGATGTACCAAGAATTGTAACTGAACACTTGCTTAAAGGAAGAATTGTAACTGATCTGCTCTATCATGACAGTATTCATGAAGACGAAGTTATTAAATCTCTTAATGAAGTAGAGTTTTATAAAAAACAAAAGCGTATTGCTTTGCGCAACTGCGGTGTAATTGATCCGGAAAACATTGATGAGTATATTGCTTTTGATGGTTATAAAGCTTTAGGTAAAGTTCTGCTTGAGATGACGCCCGAGGAAACCATTGAAATTATTAAAGCTTCCGGGCTGAGAGGCAGAGGCGGTGCCGGATTCCCAACCGGGCTTAAATGGGAGTTTACTGCCAAAGCTGAAAGCGATAAAAAATATGTGTGTTGCAATGCGGATGAAGGCGATCCCGGAGCTTTTATGGACAGAAGTATTCTTGAAGGGGATCCCCACAGCGTTCTGGAAGCTATGACAATTGCCGGATACGCAGTAGGGGCAGACCAAGGATATATCTATGTAAGAGCGGAATATCCCATTGCAGTTAAACGGCTGACTATAGCAATAGGCCAGGCCAGAGAAGCGGGTTTGCTTGGCAAAAATATATTTGGAACGGATTTCAGCTTTGATATAGAATTAAGGCTGGGTGCAGGTGCGTTTGTTTGTGGTGAGGAAACTGCACTAATGGCTTCAATAGAAGGTTATAGAGGTGAACCAAGACCCAGGCCGCCTTTCCCGGCAGTTAAAGGTGTATTTGGCAAACCTACTTTATTGAATAACGTAGAAACTTATGCCAATATTCCGCAGATCATCCTTAATGGACCTGAATGGTTCCAAACCATAGGGACAGAAAAAAGCAAAGGAACCAAAGTATTCGCATTGGGCGGCAAAATCAACAATACCGGACTTGTCGAAGTACCCATGGGTACAACATTGAGGGAAATTATTTATGAAGTTGGCGGCGGTATTCCAAATGGCAAAAAATTCAAAGCTGCACAAACAGGAGGTCCCTCAGGCGGATGTATACCTGTAGAGCATCTGGATACACCCATAGACTATGATTCACTTGCAAAAGTTGGATCAATGATGGGATCCGGCGGCCTGATCGTAATGGATGAAGACAATTGCATGGTGGATATAGCCAGATTCTTCCTTGACTTTACTGTAGATGAATCTTGCGGAAAATGTCCTCCTTGCCGTATTGGAACAAAACGCATGCTTGAAATTCTGGATCGGATAGTTGAAGGTAAAGGAGAAGAGGGAGACATTGAAAAGCTGGAGGAGCTGGGAAAAACAATCAAGTCTGCATCACTCTGCGGTCTTGGACAAACTGCGCCCAATCCAGTTTTGAGCACCCTTCAATACTTCAGAGATGAATATGAGGCTCATATCCGGGATAAGAGATGTCCTGCCGGTGTATGCCAGAAATTGCTGCAAATAATTATCCAGGCTGATCTATGCAAGGGATGCGGGCTTTGTGTCAAAGTATGTCCTGTGGATGCAATCTCTGGAGAACGCAGGAGTCCTCATACTATAGATCAAAGCAAGTGCATAAAGTGTGGTGCTTGCTTGGAGAAATGTCCCTTCAAGGCCATAGTGAAGGGCTAAAGTTTAACGAAAAGGGGAGTGACAAATATGGAAATGGTAAAGTTAACCATAGATGGCATCCAGGTAGAGGTTCCCAAGGGAACAACGGTATTGGAAGCAGCCCGGTCCGCTAATATTCAGATACCTACCTTATGTTACTTGAAGGGAATAAATGAAATAGGAGCTTGCCGTATGTGCCTAGTAGAGGTTAAAGGGGCACGTAATTTGCAGGCTTCATGCGTATATCCTGTAGCAGACGGGATGGAAGTCAGGACAAATACAAAAAAAGTCAGGGAAGCAAGAAAAGTCAATCTGGAATTAATTCTATCCAATCATGACCGCAAATGTCTGACCTGTGTAAGAAATGAAAATTGTGAGCTGCAGGCTCTGTCCAAGCAATTGGGTGTGGATGATATACGTTATGATGGAGAAAGGATAGATTATGCAGTTGATGAGCTGTCTCCATCAATTGTGCGTGATCCCAATAAGTGTATTCTGTGCAGACGATGTGTAGCTGCATGCAGAAATGTACAGGGCATTGGTGCTATCGGTGCAACAGAAAGAGGATTCCGGACTACTATAGAGCCGGTTTTTGGAAAGTCTCTTTCTGAAGTTAACTGTGTTAATTGCGGGCAGTGCATTGAAGCATGTCCTGTAGGTGCATTAAGAGAAAAGGATGATACAGAAAGGGTTTGGGATGCAATTAACAATCCTGACCTGCATGTAATTGCACAGACAGCACCGGCTGTACGTGTTGCCCTGGGTGAAGAGTTTGGAATGCCCATAGGAACCCGTGTTACCGGGAAAATGGTTGCTGCATTGCGCAGACTAGGTTTTGATCGTGTGTTTGATACGGACTTTGCTGCCGATCTTACCATAATGGAGGAAGGTACCGAGCTGCTGAACCGGCTGAAGAATAATGGTAAATTGCCGCTTATAACTTCCTGCAGCCCTGGCTGGATAAAATATTGCGAACATAATTATCCTGAGTTTTTAGATAATTTATCTACCTGTAAATCCCCTCATCAAATGATGGGAGCAGTGGTAAAGTCTTATTATGCTGAAAAGCATAGTATAGACCCTGCCAAGATATTTGTGGTCTCAATAATGCCATGTACTGCCAAAAAGTTTGAGGCTAGAAGGCCTGAGCTGAGTTCAACAGGTTATCCGGATGTGGATGCAGTATTAACTACCAGAGAGCTGGCAAAGATGATAAAGCAGGCTGGTATCGATTTTGTTAAACTGGAAGATGAAGAGTTCGATCCAACCTTGGGAGATTCCACTGGCGCTGGGGTAATATTTGGCGCAACAGGCGGCGTCATGGAAGCTGCGTTGCGTACTGTGTATGAACTTGTTACCGGAAAATCCATTGAGAACTTGGAAATTAATGCTGTTCGTGGTTTAGATGGTGTCAAAGAAGTTGAAGTGCCGCTGGGCGATATTACAATCAAGGCAGCGGTAGCCCATGGAACTGCCAATGCCAGAGCTTTGCTTGAAAAGGTAAAATCGGGAGAAAAAGAGTATCATTTTATCGAGGTAATGGGATGTCCTGGCGGTTGTGTCACCGGCGGCGGACAACCAATTGTACCTGCACAGGTTCAGATGGAAATTGATGTTGGAAAAGTACGAGCTGCAGCAATTTATGATGAAGACAGATCACTGCCTATTCGAAAATCCCATGAGAATCCCTCAGTTAAGAAGGTTTACGAGGAATATCTGGGCGAACCCAATAGCCAAAAAGCCCATGAATTGCTTCATACCCACTATACACCCAGAAGAAAGTTCTAAATTGAGTTAATATAAGGACCGGTTTTATACCGGTTCTTTTTTGCTATTCTAAACATAGACGCAGACATTAGTAACTGTTATAATAAAGTGTAATTTTCAGCTGAAAAAGGGATTAAAATGAGAGATATATTAATAAAGAAAGCAGAACAGCTGGGATTTGTGCAGGTGTCTTTTATTCCTGTACAGCCCTTGCCTGTCTGGGATGAAAAAATTGAAGAACTCAAAGCATCGGATGCGAGCCTTACAGATTACTGGAAAGCCAGAGGCATAGTCAGTGATTGCAAGGATGTTATGGAAGATGCTAAAACCATTATTGCAGCAGCATTTCCATATTATCCTGGCACTTGTAGTTTTTCTCAGGGGCAGGGTTATTATAGTGCTCATTACGCAGCTTATCCTAAGGGAAGAAAATTCATTGCTGAACTGGCAGATCTGCTTAAGGAGGAAGGATATAAAGCTATAATAGATCCTCCCTTGCCGGCTAAACAGATAGCATTTATAGGCGGTCTGGGGAAGTTTGGAAAGAATAGTTTGATTTATAGTAGTAAGTTTGGATCTTACATTACACTGCATATAATTTTGACTGATGCAGAAATAACTTATGATAACATAGAATCTGGCAGATTAACAGACTGCGGAAAATGCAGGCTGTGTATAGATGCCTGCCCTATGCAGGCTATTACAGAGGAAGGTGTTGTGATTGCCAACAAATGCATGCGCTTTTATATGTTAACATCCGGGATAATACCCATTGAAATCCGGGAAAGAATAGGTAATCGAATAGTAGGATGTGATGAATGTCAGAAAGTCTGTCCCAGAAATCAGGCTGTCATAAAACGATATGGAACTATTCATGAAAAAATCTGTTTATTTGATATAAAAAAAATATTGGGCGATGCCGGGACAGGTTTAAAAAAACATATGGACCTAATAGGCCAGCATATAGGAAGAAATTATGCCCGTGCCAGAAAAGTATTGTCAATGATTATTATCGCAGCCGGTAATTCCGGAGACGATTCCTATGTTCCGCTATTGGCTGATACTCTCAATTATGATTATCCTCCTGTTCGTGCTCATAGTGCCTGGGCTATAGGAAAGCTTGGGGGAACAAAAGCGAAGGAAGTGCTCTTAAACGCCTTAAGAAAGGAAAACAATCCTGATGTTAAACAGGAAATCCTTTTAGCTTTAGACAGAATAACAAAAAATGACCATATTCCCGATTAATTCAGCATTTATTACACATATTTATATAAAATAGCAGGAATTGGATAGTATATGTCGAATAAAATTTTTAGCACTTCTTGCCCCATGTTTAATTTTTGGAGGGAGAATAGTGGAACATTTTTTTAGTGCATTGAATAGAAATAATGAAATTGATTTGGATGCTGCCAGCAAAGTAAATGATAAAGATAATTTGTACGTTAGCAAAAAGGTCATTGATAAGATTTCAAAGTACTTGGAAAGAACACCACCAGTGCTTCGATGCAGTGAAATCAGTGAAGAGGGATGGTTTAATAAAAAGGAGAGCTACATTCGAAAGCGCCTTAGATATAATCGAAAGGAAGGAAGATATCAGCTGGGAATAAGCAATTTATATCGCAGTTTTGATGGAAAACGAATTTCCCGATATCTTCTTTATTGGCTGTATGACAGAGATATATGCCATATAAATAATAATATGCCGCTGGAACCAGAAGGTGAGACCGTACCGACAGATACAATAACTCGGCTTTACCAAATAGTTGATGTAGACCAATTTTAGATTAATCGGAAAGGATAATCGTCCTTTCCTTTTTTATGTAAAATGTTTGCCTGCAGGATAAAGAATGATATAATGAAAAATAGAGAAAAATACAGAACGTTTGTTCTGTAAGGGGAGGACTATTATATACATGGCTAAGACCTACGAAGCAAATGACATACAAGTGTTGAAAGGCCTGGATGCTGTAAGGATGAGGCCTGGAATGTATATTGGTACTACAGGTCTGAAGGGTCTTCATCATTTATTATGGGAGATTGTGGATAATGGAATTGACGAAGCTGCAAATGGTTATGCCACTACAATACAAGTTATTTTGCATCGCGACAACAGTGTAACTGTTACAGACGATGGAAGAGGCATACCAGTTGGAATTCACGATACGTTAAAGATTCCCGGTGTACAGGTGGTTTTTACCCAGCTGCATGCAGGAGGAAAGTTTAATACAACCCATTACAATTATTCCGGAGGCCTGCATGGGGTAGGTGCGTCCGTAGTCAATGCTTTGTCCAGATGGCTGGAAGTAGAGGTTCATGTAAATGGAAGAAAGTATTGGCAAAGATACGAAAGCATCGAAATTGACGGCAAGATTCATGCTGGAAAACCTGTGACACAATTAGAGGAACATGGGCCTACTAATTTTCAGGGAACAAAAATAACCTTTCTTCCTGATGACCGGATATTTGAAGATATACAAATGAGAAGCGACATTATAATGAGAAGACTAAAGGAATTAGCTTTCTTAAATAAAGGAATTAAGCTTGTTTTAATTGATGAAAGGCCGGAAGAACCAATTACTAAGGTTTTCCATTATACCGGCGGACTGAAGGATTTTATAGAGTATCTTAATGAAGATAAAACACCTATTCATCCTGGAATTATCTATTTCGAAGGCGAGAAGGATGGTATAAAAGCACAAATAGGCATTCAATATACGGATTCATATTCAGAAAGCATATTCTCATATGTCAATAATATTCCTACCAGAGAGGGAGGGACACATGAAACCGGCTTTAAAACTGCCGTAACCAAAGTATTAAACGATTTTATAAAAAAGCAAAATCTATACAAGGGAAAAAACGGAGGTTTGACAGGAGAGGATTTCAGAGAAGGGATGACAGCTGTTCTTTCCGTTAAGATGCATAATGTCCAGTTTGAAGGACAGACCAAGTCCAAATTGGGCAACACAGAAGCCCGTACTGCGATAGAGTCCATTGTAAGCGAAAACCTGCAATCTTATCTGGAAGATATCGATAATCAGCAGACTTTGAAAATAATTCTGGAAAAAGCTATAAAAGCAGCAAAGGCACGGGAAGCTGCCAGAAAGGCTAAAGAGATTACCCGCAAGAAGAACAGCCTGGAAAATGCACCATTGGTAGGGAAGCTGGCCAGCTGTACAGGCAGGGACCCGAAGATAAATGAATTGTTTATAGTAGAAGGTGATTCTGCCGGGGGTTCTGCCAAACAGGGCAGGGACAGAAGATTTCAGGCTATCCTTCCTCTTCGCGGCAAACCTTTGAATGTGGAAAAAAAACGACTGGATCAGGTGTTGGCCAATGATGAGTTCCGAACCATAATATCTGCCTTGGGAACAGGCATAGATGAGGATTTCAATATAAAAAATCTTAAATATGATAAGATAATAATTCTGGCAGATGCGGATCAGGACGGGGCTCATATACGTGCTATTTTACTGACCTTCTTTTTCAGATATATGAAGGAATTGATCACTGAAGGACATGTTTATATTGGCATGGCGCCATTATACAAAATTGCAAAAGGCAGTAAAGTAGAGTATGCATACAGTGACGAAGAGCTGAAGGCAAAGGTAAAGAAAATGGGCAAAGGTTATACCGTTCAAAGGTATAAAGGCCTTGGAGAGATGAATCCGGAACAGCTCTGGGAAACTACTATGGACCCGGCTAAACGCTTTATCGTAAAAGTAGGTATCGAGGATGCAGCCGAAGCAGAAAAAATGGTCACTATACTGATGGGAGACAGAACTGATTCGAGGCGCCAGTACATAACTACGCACGCTAATTTTAATAAAAAGGACATTTTTCAGGAAATGGGGATGTAATACATGGCAAGAAAAAAGCAAACATTTTACATACAAAATCCCGACAAAGTAATAAGCAAACCAATGGAAAGAATTATGCATGATTCAATGATGCCCTATGCTGAATATGTAATCATGGAAAGGGCTTTGCCCAGAGTAGAAGATGGGTTAAAACCTGTTCAACGGCGAATCTTGTATACCATGCATGAATTGGCATTAACACCCGAAAAACCATACAAGAAATCAGCCAGAATAGTCGGCGATACCCTGGGTAAATATCATCCCCATGGCGATACTTCCGTATATGATGCCATGGTCCGTATGGCACAGGAATTCAATATGCGCTACCCTTTGGTAGACGGACATGGAAATTTTGGCTCCATCGATGGCGATTCAGCTGCAGCCATGCGTTATACTGAGGCTCGTATGACCCCTCTGGCTCTCGAACTGTTGCGTGATTTGGAGAAGAATACTGTAACTTTCAGTTTAAATTTTGATGATTCGATGAAGGAACCGGATGTTTTACCAGGCCGCTACCCAAATCTTTTGGTCAATGGTTCTTCTGGAATTGCGGTGGGCTTGGCCACCAACATTCCGCCCCATAATTTAGGCGAAGTAATTGACGGCGTTATAGCAGTGATAGATAATCCTGATATTACAATTGAAGAATTGAATAGAATCATTCCTGGGCCTGACTTTCCTACAGGTGGTATAATCATAGGCAGTGAAGAAATAAAGAATGCTTATTTAACAGGAAAAGGGAGAATACTCCTTAGGGCAAAAGTGGAGATAGAAAATTTGTCTGGCGGCAAGAAACAACTGGTAATTACCGAGCTGCCTTACCAGGTAAATAAATCAGCACTCCTGGAAAAAATACTGCGTTTAAGTGAGGAGAAAAAGGGAATACTAACAGGCATATCGGATATCAGGGATGAATCAGACCGAAATGGAATACGTGCAGTTATTGAAATAAAAAAAGACGGCGATGCAGAAAAAATACTGAACTACCTATACAAGTATTCAGATCTCCAGCTAACTTTCGGGGTGAACATGGTAGCCATTGCCGATGGCAGACCCCGGCAGTTAGGCCTGAAAGCCATTTTGGAGTATTATATCAAACACCAGAAAAATGTTGTAACTAATAGAACTAAATATGACCTTGAACGGGCAATAACACGTGCACACATACTTGAAGGACTGCTTACAGCCATTAGAAATATAGATAAGGTTATTCTTATAATCCGCAAATCAAAGAATCCGAAAGAAGCCCGGCTGAAGCTGATGAGTGAATTTGCTTTTACGGAAACCCAAGCCCAGGCTATTTTGGATATGAGACTTCAAAAACTGACAAACTTGGAATCAATCTCCTTGGAAAAAGAATACGCTCAGGTTAAGAAAACCATAGAGCAATTAAAGGCCATTTTGGATTCGGAAGCTAAGCTGATGAAGGTGATCAAATCAGAATTGCTGGCTGTTAAAAAGCAGTTTGCAGATAAGAGGCGTACTTTAATCATAGAAGATAGCTCTAAAGCCGAAATAAAAACAGAGGACATAATACTGGTTGAGGATGTTGTAATAGCTCTGACTCATAATCAGGATATAAAAAGGATACCTATGCGGTCCTTCCAGCGTTCAATATTAGATGTGGAAGCTGTGGAAACCAGGGAATTGGATTACATAGAGTTTCTGGAAGAATCTGCTACCGATCATAAAATTTTGCTGTTTACTGACACAGGCAATTGCTACAGTATTACCGGCATGGATATTCCTGAGGCAAAATGGAGGGAAAAGGGTGTACAATTGGCACAGCTAATAAGCGGTTTCGATAAGACGGAACGCATTGTTGGTTTAATTTCTGTTGATGACTTTAATAATCATAATAATCGCTTTGTGCAGTTCTATACAGAAGGCGGCATGATTAAGCGTACTTCCTTAAAGGAATATGAATCCAGGTTTAGCAAGATTCAAGCATGCCGGCTTAGAAATGGCGACCGCGTCGTAGCAGTGGAACTCACTGAGGGAAATTCCGATATATTAATCGTAACTGAAATGGGTATGAGCATATGCTTTAAAGGAAGTGAGGTAAATCCAACAGGAAGAACGACTATCGGTGTTAAAGCCGTCCAATTAAAGAATAATGATAAAGTAATCTTTGCACAGGAAGTCGATGAAGAGGGAGAAGTAATCGTAGTAACCGACAGAGGATTTGTCAAACGCACTCTTATATCGGACTATGTAAGACAGGGCAGAGGTGGAGTAGGATTTAAAACAATCACCTTTTCACGCAGCGGTACTAACGGCCGGACCCTGGTTAATGCATTTTATGTAAAAGAATCTTATGAGATTATTTTAATGCAGCGGGATGGTACAACTAACCGGCTGGATGTGGATAGTCTTCCAATAGAAAAACGAGACGGTAAAGGCCATCCTGTGGCCATGGTATTGATGGATAATGAAGTGATTTCTGCATATAGAAATTATAATTAGAGCTAGGCAAGGCGGCAGCCCCCGTTCACGGGGCTGTTTTTATTTTAATAGTTTATCGGACACCTTGCTTTAACAAGACATTTTTTGTCATACCTGTCATATTACTAAAATACATTAATAGCGAGGTGTTCTATATGAAAGTGATAGTAATATCTAGAAATCTGTTTTTGAGACTTTTGTCATCATTTTTAATTATTCTTCTGTCTTTCATAATGGTTAATGCCAAAAAAAATGATGTTTTTCCTGCTTTTTTTAACATGAAAAAGGAATTGCCTATATACTCAGTTGCTACAGATGAAAAAAAGATTGCAATTTCCTTTGATGCTGCTTGGGGGGCGGAGTACACGCAAAAAATACTGGATATTTTGGAGGAAAGAAATATAAAAACCACCTTTTTTCTGGTGGGATTTTGGATAGACAAGTATCCGGAGCGCGTAAAGGAAATAGCGGAACGAGGTCATGAAGTTGCAAATCATTCAACCACACATCCTGAAATGTCCAAATTAAGCCGTGATCAAATAATAACCGAAATTAAAACAACTCAAGAGAAAATTGAAAAATTAGCAGGGGTTAGAGCAGTTCGATTATTTCGTCCTCCCTTTGGGGATTATAATGATCTCTTGATTCAAACATGCAGAGAAATTGATTTTCATGTAATCCAATGGGATGTGGATTCTCTTGATTGGAAGGAATTAGGTGTGGATCATATGTTTAATAGAGTAATTAAAAATGTAGGAAACGGTTCGATAGTACTTTTTCATAACAATGCCAAATACATAACTGAAGCCCTGCCATTGATTCTGGATCACTTATTGGCTGAAGGGTATGAAATAGTACCTGTTTCCGAGCTTATATACAAACAGAACTATCGAATTGATCATACCGGTCGTCAGCATCCGGACATGTAAAAAGTAACAGGTCATAAAATTAGAAAGAATCGAATAAGTATAATTTTAGATCTATCTACATTGGAAAAGGCAGAAGGGAGAGGGAGGGCAATGACGGAATATACTCCGGATAACAACAATTGGGTATACGTAGCAGGTAAAGTAGATTCACCGGTTGAATTTAATCATGAAATGTATGGAGAGGGCTTTTACAATTTTTATCTTGCGGTACCTAGACTCAGCAATTATGTGGATCGATTGCCTGTAACCGTATCTGAGAGGTTATTAGGCAGGTTTAACTTGATTGAAGGAACAGATGTAGTCATCACAGGTCAGTTTCGATCCTATAATAAGCTTATAGACGGTAACAATAGGTTGGTTTTGACAGTTTTTGTACGTGAGATTGACAAAAAAACAGAAGAGATTATGAACCCTAATCAGATCTTTTTGAATGGTTATATTTGCAAACCGCCAGTTTATCGGACCACCCCATTCAAGCGAGAGATAGCGGATTTGTTAATTGCAGTAAACCGGGCCTATAACAAGTCGGACTATATACCAACTATTGCTTGGGGAAGAAACGCTAGATTCTGTCAACAGCTTGAAGTAGGTAACAATCTAAAAATATGGGGGAGGATACAGAGCCGTCCATACCAAAAAAGATTTCCAGATGGTGAAATTATAGAAAAAGTGGCATATGAGGTTTCGGTGTCCAAAATGGAATTGGTGCGGTAGGAGGTATGGTTATATATTACATTTTTTGTTTAATTTATTGTATTAATGTGTTAAAATAAAGGTACTAGATCTATGCTGGCTCGTTATACTGCTGTCTAAGTTTATGTATATCAGGAGGATGAACATGGAGTATCAATCCAAGTTGAAAGATGAGCAGGTAGATATGCTTTTTGAATCAATACTCTGTTTGGAAGACCAGGAAGAATGTTATCGTTTTTTTGAAGATCTGTGCACTATCAATGAAATAAAATCTTTAGCCCAAAGACTTGAAGTAGCTATTATGCTCCGTAAAAAACATACTTATCAGGAGATTGCGGAAAAGACAGGTGCCAGCACTGCTACCATAAGCAGGGTGAATCGCTCCCTATTATATGGTTCGGATGGCTATAATCGTATATTGGACAAGCTGGAAAAAAAGATGTCTGGAAACGTGTAAAACTTTTAACAGGAAAATATTTTTTAATTATTAAGGCGCATTAGTCGCCTTTTTATTGTTTACATAAAGCAAATTGTTTTAACTGATGATATAATGAGAATCATAAATCTTTTGCATAACTAAGTGAGGTAGACAATGATTAAAACAGAAACAGCTAAAAGATTCTGTAATATACGAGATCGTATCCTTGAAAAGTTATATATTCACCTTAATGATATGCAGAGACAAGCTGTGCTGACAACACAAGGACCTTTGCTGGTGCTTGCAGGGGCAGGTTCAGGGAAGACTACTGTGCTTACCCACCGTGTAGCTCATATTATACGTTTTGGTGATATATATAAAAGCAAATATATTCCCGGCAATTTAAGCATAAAAGATATTGAAATGCTGGAAATGTATGAAAAAGTTATGGATTCTTGTCAAACCAAAATGCCTGAGGACATAGAAAATCTTTTGTGTATAAGAGAAGTTGATCCTGCCCGGGTGCTGGCTATTACTTTTACTAACAAGGCAGCCAGGGAGATGAAGGACAGGATCTACAGTTTAGCAGGAGAAAATGCTGATCAGATCTGGATAGGTACTTTTCATTCAACTTGTGTCCGAATATTGCGCCGGGAAATAGATAAAATCGGATATAAAAGAAATTTTGTAATATATGACGAAGCTGACCAGCTTTCACTTGTTAAGGAATGTTTGAAAGAATTGAATTTTAGTGAAGAATACTATAAACCAAAAGATATACTGACTAAAATCAGTAAGTTAAAGAATGACTTGAAAAGTGCACAGGAATATGCCAGAGAAGCACAGGGGCTTTTCAGGGAAGAACAAATCGCTCAGTTATATACACTATATGAAAACAAACTGAAAAAAAACAATGCTCTTGATTTTGACGATTTGCTTGTTAAAACTCTGGAATTATTCTATCTACGGCCTGATGTACTGGCTTACTACAGAAATAAGTTCCAGTATATATTGGTGGACGAGTATCAGGATACGAATGAAGCACAATACTTGCTGGTTAAACTTTTATCCGACATACACCGCAATATCTGTGTAGTAGGCGATGATGATCAGTCTATTTACAGCTGGAGAGGCGCAGATATTAGAAATATATTGGAGTTTGAAAAGGATTTTCCTAATACCAAAGTAATTAAACTGGAAGAGAATTACCGATCTCATCAAAACATTTTAGATGCGGCCAACCATGTTATCCGACATAATATTAACCGAAAGGAAAAAAGGCTGTGGACCAGGCTGGACAAAGGTGAACCGATCCGTATTTTCTGTGCAGGCAATGAATATCAGGAAGCAGAATTTGTTAGCAAAGAAATCTTACGTTATCTTCAGTCCGGAGAAAAAGAAAGCGATATAGCAGTTTTTTACCGGATGAATGCCCAATCCCGTGTACTGGAAGAAACCTTTATGAAATATAGCATCCCTTACCGAATTTATGGCGGGCTGCGATTTTATGACCGAAAGGAAATTAAAGATATAATTGCTTACCTGCGTGTTTTGGACAATCCTTCCGACGATGTCAGCGTTCAGAGGATAATTAATGTTCCAAAAAGAGGCATAGGCGCTGTTACTATAAAAGCTCTTCAGGAAGCTGCAGCGATTATGGGAAACAGCATAATGGAAATTATTAATAATTTAGAACAGAATAAAGTGCTTACTGGGCGGGTAGCCAGCCGGGCAATGGAATTTGGCAGGCTGATGGCTGAACTCACATTTGAAAAGGACAGAAATAACCTGACAGATTTTATTAACATTCTGCTTCAAAAAATAAACTATCAGGCTGCGCTTATGGATGAGGGCACTGCTGATGCAGAAAGCAGATTGGATAATATTGCAGAATTCATTTCAGCAGCTAATGAATTTGAAAATATTAATCCTGGTTCAGGACTGACCGAATTCCTTGAAAACATTGTCTTGATCTCCGATATTGACCAGATGGATGAAAATGACGATAATATTAAATCTGCTGTATCTCTTATGACATTGCATAGTGCAAAAGGTTTGGAATTTCCTATTGTGTTTATAATCGGCATGGAAGAGGGATTGTTTCCACACGCCAGATCCTTGGAAGATAGGAGTCTGGAAGAGGAGAGGCGGCTTTGCTATGTTGGGATAACTCGTGCTAAAAGTAAACTCTATCTGACATATACAAATCAAAGGACATTATTTGGAGAATCCAGCATAAATATACCGTCAAGATTCATTAATGAGATTCCGGAAGAGTTAATTGAAGATATGAGCCTTTCAATAAGCGGGCATGGCGATTTTGGAAGTTATGGGCTTAATAAAATAAAACAGGGTTTTATGTCTATTCAAACAGCAAATATTAATAAACAAGCAAAGCGGATAGGACTTGACGGAAAAATATTTCAAAGCCCATCTGAGAAGGACACCAAACAAAGTAGTCTTCGATTTAAGCTGGGTGAAAAGGTATATCATGCAAAGTTCGGCAACGGCACCATAGTAAGTATAGATGGGGAAGGAAACAATACTGCGGTTTGGGTAGCTTTTGAACAGGGCGGCATTCGAAGCTTTGCTGCAGAACTTGCTCCTTTGAAAAAAATATAGTTTTATCTGGAAAGGAGTTTATGGAACATATGAATACCGAAGAAACCAGACAAAAGGTTAAACAACGGATAGATGAATTGATAAGGTTGATTGAGTATCATAATCACCGGTATTATGACTTGGACGATCCTGAAATATCTGATTATGAATATGATCAGCTTTATTTGGAGTTAAGAAGCCTGGAAGCAGCTTATCCGGAGTTTTTGAGGAAGGATTCTCCTACTCAGAAAGTAGGAGGCACTGTCAAACGGGAATTAAGAAAAGTCCCTCACGATGTACCGGTTATCAGCCTCCAGGACGCATTTACGAAGGAGGAAGTATTTCAATTTGTTGAACGAATACAGAATGAATTGAAGGATTCATTATTTGTCGTTGAAAAAAAGATAGACGGTCTGTCTGTGTTATTGCGTTATCATAATGGGGTTTTAACCGAAGGCATAACACGCGGAGATGGGGAAATTGGAGAATCGGTGTATGAAAATTTATTGGTAATTCCGGCTATTCCCAAAATTATACCTGAAAAGCTGCCTTATCTAGAAGTGCGCGGTGAAGTATACATGTCTTTTGCTTCATTTGAAAAGGCTAATCGTAAGCAAATGGAAAAGGGTGGAAAGATATATCAGACGGCGCGGAATCTTGCAGCAGGCACCTTAAGACAATTGGATCCAAATGTTGTAAAGGAAAGGGATTTGGATTTCTTTGCTTTTAATCTCGAAATATCTCAAGGCAAAGAATTCACTTCTCATGTAGAAACTCTCAAATGGCTTGAGGAACTAGGCTTTCCAGTGAGTCCTGATTACCAAGTATGCAGAAGTGCTGAAGAAGTATGGGAGGCTATAGAGAGAATAGAAGAAAAAAGATGGTCCCTTCCTTATGGAATCGATGGGGCTGTGATTAAATTGGATAATCTTCAGGACAGGTTGCATTTGGGAATGACCAGCAAGGTGCCGCGCTGGGCAATTGCATTTAAGTATCCTCCCGAACAAAAAGAGACAATAGTGGAGGATATCCATGTCCAAGTGGGCAGAACCGGCAAATTAACACCGCTTGCGATATTAAAGCCTGTTAATCTGGCGGGCACTATAGTATCAAGAGCTTCTCTCCATAATCAGGATTATATAAATGAAAAGGATATACGCATAGGCGATACGGTAATTGTACAAAAAGCCGGTGATATTATCCCTGAAATTTTAAGGGTTGTGACTGAAAAAAGGCCAAAAGGTAAAACCAAGCCATTTATTATCCCGGACAGGTGTCCGATATGCAATTCAAAAACTGTCCGGGATGAAGACGGATCAGACATTCGTTGTACAGGTACCAATTGTTTTGCTCAGATGGTCAGAAAAATTATTTATTTTGCATCGAAGGATGCAATGGACATAGAAGGACTTGGGCCGAGTACAGTTGAAACCCTTATGACCCACGGTTATATCGAGGATATTGCCGATATATATACTCTGGTTAAATATAGGAAGGAATTGATTGAAAAAGGCATAGTAGGAAGAGAAAAAGCTGTTGATAATTTAATCAGAGCCATTGAGAGTTCAAAAGAAAATGATATTGACCGCCTCATTACTGGTCTGGGTATACCAAATATAGGAAGGCAGTCTGCCAGAGTTCTGGCTCAAAACTTTCCTGATATGAAAGCTCTGCAGGAAGCATCATATGCACAGCTGATAGTACTGCCAGACTTTGGTGAGGTTATGGTAAATGATATTCTTGATTACTTTAGCAAAAATGAAAATAAGATATTGCTTAAGAAGTTGGAGACAGCTGGAGTGAATATGAAATCCAAATCCGCAGAAAAGAAAACGGGCAATATACTGGAAGGCAAAACTTTTGTTTTAACAGGCACTCTGCCAAGCATGACCCGGGATCAGGCAAAAGAACTTATTCAAAGCTATGGAGGCAAGGTTTCCGGAAGTGTTTCGCGGAAGACTTCATATGTAGTTGCAGGTCAGGACGCCGGCAGTAAATTAAATAAAGCAATAGAGCTGGGGATTCCTGTGATAAGTGAAGAAGAACTGTTAAATATGATACACCAAAATTCCAAATAAACCCAGACTTTTTTCAACTTTTCTACAAAAATCATTGAAAAGCATGGTAAAATGTGATTAAATTATAAGTGTTACAGAGTTTATACATTTCTTTTAATTTCTGTAACACTTTTTTTATAAACAAACGGGGGAGGAGGTGTACATATGCGACGGCGTGTATGCATCTTTTTAGCCATTATTCTTCTATTAACATTCATTCTGCCTCAACTTGCCTATGCTGCACCGGTTCTGAGGAGGGGCAGCAGAGGCAGTCAGGTAGCAGATCTGCAAAAACGTTTAATTAAGCTGGGTTATTTAGATGGCAAAGCAGACGGTATTTACGGCCCTTTAACAGAACAAGCAGTCAGAAAATTTCAAAAAGCAAACGGTCTAAAGGTAGATGGTATTGCAGGCCCGCAGACTTTGAATGCTTTAAACGGAGGTAAAGCCAAATCAGCTGGCAGTAATTCCTCCCGGAGCAGCAATTCAGGCAATAATAAAAGCTCTTCATCCAGCACAGTACCAATCAAGCGGACATTAAGGCTGGGCAGCAGAGGAAGCGATGTAAAAGAGCTGCAGAAAAGGTTAAACGCACTTAAGTTTAATGCAGGCAAAGCGGATGGCATCTTTGGTTCGAAAACATTAAGTGCCGTACGTGCATTCCAAAAATCCCGCGGTCTGGCAATTGATGGCATAGTGGGGCCAAAGACCTTGGCAGCACTATATTCAGGAACCAGTTCATCGCGCTCAAACAAAACTGAAACTAATCAAAATAATGACGGCCAAAGCAAAACTAATGAAAAGATTACCGCTACCTTAAGGCTTGGAAGCAGGGGAAGCCAGGTGCGGATTCTTCAGAAAAAACTTAATGAGTTAGGGTTTAAGTGCGGCACAGTTGACGGTGTTTTTGGTTCCAAAACACGAAATGCAGTACGTTCATTTCAGAAGGCTCATGGTTTGGCAGTGGATGGAATAGTGGGGCCGAAAACAAGATCTGTATTAAACTCAATTAGTTCCAAGCCTAAACCTTCACCTACTCCAAAACCGAGCCCTTCGCCAAAACCGTCACCAACTCCTAAACCGACGCCTAAGCCTTCGATACCTTTAACTCAGACATTAAAGCGAGGCAGCACAGGCAGCCAGGTTAAAATACTTCAAACCAGGTTAAATGAGCTGGGATTTAACTGTGGTGCAGTAGACGGTATATTTGGCTCAGCAACGGAAAGTGCGGTAATTCTTTTCCAAGTCGCTTATGGCTTGACTCCTAACGGCATTGTAGATTCGAAGACCAGAACTAAGCTATATGAGGTATCTCCCTCATCTCCGGGAAAAAGAGAATACCCTGCAGCGAATGCCCTGAAAGGTAAAGTAGTAATAATCGATCCCGGCCATGGCGGCTCAGATCCTGGCGCGGTGCGCAACGGAGTAAGGGAAAAGGATCTTGCCCTGGACATAGGGCTGAAACTTCGAACAATGCTGAAAAAAGCCGGTGCTACAGTTTACATGACAAGAGATGATGATCGATTTGTATCATTATTCTATCGTTCAGCTTATGCCAACAAGGTAGTATTGGATCTGGAAATAAAGGAAAAAACCAATGCACTAAATAAAGCAGAAGCTGACAAGAAGGACTATAAAAAACAAATCGATGATCTTAATAAACAGATTACCGGGCTGGATAAGTATGACATAGCTCTAAAAGAATTATTAAGCTTGATTGAAGACTTATTTAATAAGCTGGCGAAGGCAGAAGAAAAGCTTCCAGCAGAAGACCAGGAAACTGCGGGAGATGACGGAACCGAAAATGAACAACCGCAGTATCAAGAGTTGGAAAATTTACTGAAACAACTTGATGATCAATTAAAAATAGTTAAGGAGAAAGGCGAAGCTTTGCCTGAGAAAATCAAGAAAAATTTCTATCCTGCTGAGGTGAGCGATCTGACAGTAGAAGCCTTGGTCGAGGCAGGACCTGATTCAAGCCGTATTTTCGAATCCATAAGTGAAAATTTGACTGCTGAAAAGGATAAGGCAGAGAAAGAAAAGAATGCACTAGAAAAAAAGTTTAATGAAGCTGACAACATGGTTAATACTTATGAAAATGAAATTAGTGAATTACAAGACCTGTTAAAAGGATTCGATTATTATTTTAAGTATCCTGCTAATAATAATCGGACAGGAATTTATCAATATGGAAAGTCTAATACAGCATCAAGTTATTTGAAAAAAGTAATGGATCTAACCCGAAAAAAATATCAGGATAATATTATATTTGTATCCATACATCTAAATTCTACTAATGATGCTGTACAGACGAGTGCTTCCGGAATGTATACTTTCTACAGAGATAATAGTCCTTCTACCAATACAAATTATTACAAGAATTATAATGTAGACAAGCGTAAAAGGCTTGCTTCTCTGTTACTGCTTGAAACCAATAAGTCCACCAATTTCAGCAAGAAACCGTCTGCACCACTCAATGCTGACTTTAGCGTACTGCGGGAAAACAATCTGGTATCAACTTTGGTGGAAGTTGGGTTTATGAATAATCCCAACGATTTAAAACAGGTTGTAAAGGATTCAGTCCGCGAAGATGTTGCCTATGGTTTGTTAAAGGGTATAGTAGCGTATTTTAAGAGCAAGTAACAGTAAAGTAAATAATATTGCCCCATTCTTATAATGGGGCGCTTTTTTTGAGTTTAAATCTATCACTTCTGTTGTTTATCAAGGATAAGAGTGCAGAGCAGAGAAAGAATACGCCTGTCTGATCAATTATTCCTTTGCGGTTCCAATTAAAATCTTGATTTGATGTTGTAATATATATACGTTTAGGGAAAACAGTATTAAATCCAGGTTGTTTTTTAATATTTGATTGTATAGTTCGGGACAATTTTACCCACCTGATAAGTTTTTTGATTTCATTATCATGTGCTCGGTGATATGATCCTAAAAGCAATTCCAGGTAAACATCGAGAATCTTGTTTATGGTGTTTGTCTGTTCGGATTTATTAAAAGAATAATGAGATGCCCTGTTCAAAAAACTTAATAATGCACCAACATCAAAAGCGTTATAACTAATAATCCTGGGTTTAAATACATATATTCCATTATTTTCATTGTATAGCATTCTGTGCAATTTTAAATATACTGAAAATATTTCTTCCAAAATATAATCCAGCTGTATAAAAGGGAAAGCTTGAAGAAGAGCATCCATAACGAAAAACTGCCGGCCAGGCGGAAGGAGGGCATAATCGGCTGTATTGAAACAAAAAAGTCCGTTTCTGCTTTTTCTATTAAGCACTTCAAGTGCCAGAGATGTTAAAAAATCATTTCTATAATCAAAATGAATACGATTAAGCCAGGCCGAAACACCTCTTAAAATATCAGCCAGTTCCATTGTGTTTACAATGCCCGGATCCAAATCGTTTGTTAAGTTTAAATAAATTTCTTTTAAGACCGGGATAAAGTCAGGAAAATCTTCCTTTTCAAGTCCATCAGGAATAAAATATGAACCGCCTTCAAGAACAGCAGACTTTTCTCCAAAATCGCACTTGTTTTTTTCCATATATTCTATGCAAAACATTAACTGCAATGCTGCTGAACTTTTCAATTCAAGATATAGTGAAGGGTTTGAAAGAAGTGATGATGTATTATAATTGGATAAAATATTGGATAGGCGGGACATAGTTTGGATACTGTATCCGGTTGTTTTGATACATGGTCTGCCCGCTTCTCTGGTTTCTCTAATATATGAAAAGGATGCTTTATCATACCATGATATTACCGGCGGTATCGGCATCTCTCTTATATAACGGTATTCTGTATCTTTCCACTTTATCAGACGTAAAGCGGCATTCGACAAATAATGAAGAGAAAGTGCCTGTATTATTACAAAATCAAGCACCGGGTCGCCCGTAATTGCAATAAACATAATCCGGCCTCCTGTAAGTATATTGTTACATTATGAATATGCAGCCAGATTATGATATAGTAGTTCTATTAATTTATGCTTAAGCAAACTTTATTTTCAAATACTTGCAAACAATGATACTGCTGGGCTATAATACTATGAAGGACCACTTTGCGATGAGAATGCTGCATAATTATTAGCAAAAAAAGGAAGGATGAAGGCTCTTGGTTATGAGCATGACCGGATTCGGCACAGGTAAGGCTGAAGGCAACAATCGCGAGATAACAATTGAGTTAAAAACTGTGAACAATCGTTATCTTGATATCAATCTGCGAATGCCAAGAGCTCTTTCTGTATTAGAAGAAAGTTTAAGAAAAAGAATTCAGCAAAAAATTGCCAGAGGCCGTGTAGAAGTCTATATTTCTTATCAAAACAACTCCCAGGAACAGGTTTCTGTATCAGTAAATGAACCTGTAGCTGAAGCATACTATAAAGCACTCACAGCCCTGGCTGGCAAGTTCCAATTGGATATGAAACCGGATTTGGGGGTTTTAGCAGATATTGACGATATTTTTATCGTCGAAAAGCCGGAAGAAGATGAAGAGCTGCTCAAAGAGCTTTTGTTTTCTGCACTGGATGAAGCTTTGAATGCAGTTATTAAAATGCGCAAGCAAGAGGGCAGCTTTTTAGCTGAAGATCTGAAGCAGCGCAGCCTTCGCATTGAGAACATGGTTAAGCAAATAGAACAACGTTCTTCTGTTGTTGTGGAAGAATATAGACAAAAATTGGAGCAAAGGCTGAAAGAGATGTTAAACAATACAGAGTTGGATGAAGCGCGCTTTCAGGCGGAGGTAGTCTATTTTGCCGACAGGTCAAATATCACGGAAGAAATTGTACGCATAAGAAGCCACTTGGATCAATTGCGTCAAACCTTAGAATCAGGCGGCAGTATTGGCCGCAAGCTGGATTTTATCGTACAGGAATTGAATCGGGAAACCAACACTATTGGATCTAAGTCATCTGATGTTATTATAGCAAACTATGTGGTTGAAATTAAAAGTGAACTTGAGAAGATTCGGGAACAGGTTCAAAATATTGAATGATGAAAAAGGAAAGCAGGGATATAATCATGGGGATCAGACTAATTAATGTAGGCTTTGGCAATATAGTATCAGCTAACCGAATTATTGCCATAGTAAGCCCTGAATCGGCTCCTATTAAGAGAATTATACAGGATGCCAGGGACAGAGGCATGCTGATCGATGCAACTTACGGGCGGAGAACCAGAGCTGTCATTGTAACCGATAGTGATCATGTGATTCTTTCAGCCGTTCAACCTGAAACTGTAGCTCACCGCCTTCATTCCAGGGAACCGGGCCTTGAAGAATAGTATTTACAATTAATTATAGTAGTTCTTGAAAGGATAAAGATATGAAGAAAAAAGGATTGCTAATTGTAATTTCGGGTCCTTCGGGTGCTGGTAAAGGCACAGTTTGCAAAGAATGGCTTAAAAGAAACCCTGAAGCAGTTCTTTCTGTTTCGGCTACAACCAGAAAGCCCAGACCTATGGAGGTCGATGGAGTTAATTATTTTTTCATCAGCCGGGAAGAGTTTGAAAAGATGATTGAAGATAATGAGTTCTTAGAATATGCCGAAGTGTATGGCAATTATTACGGCACTCCCAGAAGGTTTGTTCAGGAAAAGTTAATGGAAGGAAAGGATGTTATCCTGGAGATTGACATTCAGGGAGCCCTGCAGGTGAAAGAACGGTTTGATGATGGTGTGTTTATCTTTATTATTCCACCTACGATGGAAGAATTGAAGAGGCGGATTGTAAAACGAGGAACAGAAGATCCTGACGTTATTTTGCAGCGTTTTACCAGTGCCTTTGAGGAAATCAACTTTATAAAACGTTACAATTACGTTGTGGTTAATGACCAGGTAGAAGAAGCGGTTCGAAAAATCGATGCAATTGTTCTTGCTGAAAAATGCCGTGTTGATCGTAATAATTACTTAATAATGTATCTGAAAGGAGAGATATAGGTGATATACCCGACCTTAAAAACCTTAATGGAAAAGGTTGATAGTAAATACTCTTTAGTTGTAGCAGTAGCAAAGCGCGCAAGACAGCTTGTTTCAGGCGCATCTCCATTAATTGATGAGGAAAACGCTAACGACAGGCCTGTAACTACTGCTGTTAGAGAAATTGAATCAGGCGCAGTTACGTATAAACATATGAAAAAGTAAGCGGCTAGAAAGGTACTTAGTACCTTTTTTTATTGCCGTTATGTTAAAGTTCAGGAAGGAGTGAGCAAGTGGAAAAGAGTAAATATGCGGGCGTAGTTGTGGACCAGATACACCCTTCCTTGGATAAAATATTTCATTACGAAATTCCGGATCATCTTTATAGCTGTATCCAGCCAGGTGTCCGTGTACAGGTTCCATTTGGGTCACGCAGTCTGCAAGGATATGTTCTTTCTTTGGAAGATAAAATTGATTTTCCTGAAGAAAAAATTAAACCTATTAAAAAAGTGCTTGATCCAAAGCCTGCACTTCCCAAATCATTGATTCCTTTGATTTTCTGGATGAAGGAAGAATATCATTGCTTGTTTATTGAAGCGATTCGTTGTTTCATTCCTCCCGGATTGCGTATGAATATCAAGGAGAAGACGCATAAAATAATAGTTTTGGAAGATACTGATGCCTTGGACGATTGGATAAAAACTGTGGAAAAACGTTCATCTGGCATGGCATCTATACTCAGGATGCTTGAGCAGAATAAATCCATGCCTTTAGAGGAACTGTTAGACCTTTCAGGTGCATCACGGTCCAGTGTTCAGTCGTTGCTGAAACGAGGGTATATACGAATTGAGGAAGAGGAAACATACAGGGATCCATGGCCTGTTGACCTTAGACCGATCCAGCCTCCTGAATTGACATCTGAACAGTTATATGCAGTCCGGATGATTGAGAATTGTTTAGAAAAACAAAGAGGCACTGTTCTTCTGTTTGGTGTTACTGGCAGCGGCAAAACAGAAGTGTATATGAAGGCGGCAGAGGAAGCTGTATCATTAGGCAAACAAGTTATTGTACTAGTGCCTGAAATTTCTCTGACGCCGCAGACGGTAGGCAGGTTTAAAAGCAGGTTCGGAGATAAAGTGGCAATTCTGCACAGCCGTTTATCAATAGGTGAGCGATATGACGAATGGCGCAGGATAAGGACCAATGAAGTTACTATTGTGGTGGGCGCCAGATCAGCCATATTTGCTCCCCTTGAAAGGCTGGGATTAATTATAATAGATGAGGCACAGGAAGAAAGCTATAAATCAGAAGTCCGCCCCAGATATCATGCAAAGGAGGTTGCGGCCAAGCGATGTGAACTGGAAGGAGCGGTACTGGTTCTTGGCAGTGCAACTCCCAGTTTGGAGGATTATTACAAGGCTGTAAAAGGTGATTATAAGCTGGCAGAAATAAAACATAGAATCGATCATCAATCAATGCCCCGGGTTGAAATGGTAGACATGCGGCGGGAATTGGAAATGGGCAATCACAACATGATAAGCAATAAGTTGTATAATGCTATTGAGCAGGTATTGAATAGGCATGAACAAGCTATTTTGCTTATTAACCGCAGAGGATATGCATATTTTGTTTCCTGCAGAAGTTGCGGGCATGTGATTAGATGTCGCAATTGTGATATATCACTTACATATCACATTAGCGATGATGCTTTAAAATGCCATTATTGTGGTTACAGAGAAGCTTATCCCATTATTTGCCCTGAATGCAGGAGTAAGAAAATCAAGCATTTTGGCGCTGGGACACAAAGGATAGAAGAAGAACTGTATAGGCTGTTTCCTTCAGTTAGGCTGCTTAGAATGGATGCCGACACCACCGGCCGTAAAGGAGCTCACCAGCGTATCCTGGAAGCCTTTAAAAGTCAGACATACGATATACTATTGGGCACACAAATGGTAGCCAAGGGGTTGGATTTTCCGAATGTAACGCTGGTAGGAGTCCTGGCGGCAGATACCGCCTTAAATCTTCCTGATTACCGGAGCAGCGAAAGAACCTTCCAATTAATCACACAAGTGGCCGGACGTGCGGGACGCGGATATAAACCCGGCCGGGTTATAGTCCAAACCTATCAGCCGGAACACTATGCTTTCCACTACGCTGCCAATCATGACTATATCGGCTTTTATAACCGGGAAATCCAAATACGTCGGCAATTCTCTTATCCCCCGTTTGCTCATATTATAAAAATTTTATTAATGGGTGAGGATGAAAATAATATAATACATATATCAAAAAATATGGTAGAATGGCTGAAGAAAAGGATTGGAGATGATAAGCAGCTTAAAGAAGGATTGCTGGACTTAGGTGCATATTCTGCTCCAATTGAAAGAATAAAAAGGAAGTACAGATGGCAGGTTTTGATGCGTATTCATACGAATGAAATATACCGAAACGCTTACCATCGTCTTTGTAATGAATTAATAAATAAGTTTTATGATGATGATTATTCTTTGTCTTTGGACTTTAATCCAATTACATTATTATAGAAAGAGTTGATAAATATGGCCTTAAGGCAGATTAAAGATTATATGAAAGATGATGTTCTCAGAAAAAAAGCCAAATATGTGGAGAAAATTGATGCGAGAGTACAGACTCTGGTCGACGATATGATAGAGACAATGTATCATGCCGATGGCGTAGGATTGGCTGCTCCCCAGGTAGGTGTTTTGAAGCGGATAATAGTCATAGATGTTGGAGAAGGGGTGCATGTTTTGATCAATCCTGAGATAATTGAAGAAAAGGGAGAACAAACTGATTATGAGGGTTGTTTAAGCGTCCCCGGAGTAAGGGCACAGGTAAAACGGCCGGAAGAGGTGCTTGTTAGAGCTTTGGATCGTGACGGCAATGAGGTTGAAATCAGGGGAAACGGCCTTATGGCAAGAGCATTATGTCATGAGATTGATCATCTAAATGGCGTATTATTCTTAGACAGGGCTGTTCCCGGAACTGTGATAAGAGAATCAAATGAAATGGAATAAATAATGCTGATTGTGATTGGAGGTCTGTTGGCGTGCTAAAATTTATATTTATGGGTACCCCCGAGTTCGCACTTCCTGCCCTGGAATCTGTTAAGAGCAGCGGACACAAACTTTTGGCAGTAGTAACACAGCCAGACAGGCCAAAAGGCCGCGGGCATCAGCTTGCCCCGCCTCCTGTTAAAGTTTGGGCAGATAACAATCAGGTTCCGGTATTACAACCAGATAAAATAAAAGGAAACAAAGAATTTATTAAACATGTAAGCAACCTGGATCCTGATTTGATAATTACTTGTGCTTATGGACAGATATTGCCCAGCGAACTTCTGAACATCCCCTCTTTAGGATGCATTAATATACACGCTTCACTGCTTCCTGAATATAGGGGAGCTTCGCCAATCCAGCAGGCTTTGATTGATGGAAAGGAAAAGACAGGTATTACTATTTTTTATATGGATGAAGGAATGGATACAGGCGATATAATAATACAGAAAGAATTAGAAATACATCCTGATGAAAATGCGGGAGAGTTGCATGATCGTTTGTCTGAACTTGGCGGGAAGCTGCTTACTGATGTAATAAAAATGTTTGAAAAAGGAAAGCCAGAAGGCATACCACAGGATGACGATAAGGCAACCTATTGCGGCAAAATCGATAAATCCATGGGTGAGATTTCATGGGATCAACCGGCATATGTTATTCGTAATTTGATCAGAGGTTTGACACCTTGGCCGGGTGCATATACCTTTATAAACCAGGGTAAACGCTTAAAAATATGGAAAGCAATTGTGGAGACAGAGGATTCATCTAATCAAAGGCATACACCGGGAACTGTCATTAAGGCAGATCAAAGCTATGGATTACAGGTAGCTTGCGGCCAAGGTATTATTCGGATAGTTGAGTTGCAGGAACAAGGCGGAAGGCGTATGTCGGATGTTGATTATTTAAGGGGCAATCTCATAAAAACAGGTACAAAATTTGGCAGAGCATAATATAAGCAGGTTTTAAGAGATGAGGAAAAATAAGGATAACAGAAATGGCGGTCTGCAAGTGAGACTTGCAGCTTTGCAAGTGCTGAAAGAAGTAAATAGAGACGGTAAATATATCCATATCAGCCTAAAGGAAAATCTGCGAAAATGGAGGTTTGAGCGTCTGGATGCCGCCTTTGTTACTCAATTGGTTTATGGAACTTTAGAAAAACAGATTTCTATAGATTATTATTTAAGCAAACTGTCAAACCCGAAACGTGTCAATCCATGGATTGAAAACATTATGCGAATGGGGGCTTATCAGATACTTTACATGGATAAAGTCCCTGATTTTGCTGCCTGCAATGAGGCTGTGGAGCTTTGTAAAGCAAAGGGATTAGCTGGACTTAAAGGATTTGTTAATGGAACTTTGCGTAATCTTTCTAGGAATAAGGAGAAGCTGTTGAAACCTGATCCGAACTTATCAGATGCTGAAAACCTTTCTATTTTATACAGCTTTCCGCTATGGTTAGTTGAACAATGGATTGAAGATTACGGTCTTGCTGCTGCAGAGGAAATCCTAAAACCATTGGATACGGACAACTATACTACTATTAGAGTAAATACATTAAAAACCTCCAAAAAAGATTTGAAAGCAAAACTGGAGAGCTGCGGTATTGAGGTGTTTGATGGACTATACTTGGATGAAGCCTTGCGCTTCGCAAGCGGAGGAGATATAGAGGAAAACCCGTTTTATCAGGAAGGTAACTTTATCGTACAGGCTGAGAGTTCCATGCTGGTTTCTCGCATAGTGGATCCTAAACCTGGAGAGATTATTTTAGACGCTTGCAGCTCACCTGGCGGAAAAACAACACACATGGCAGAATTGATGAATGGAAAAGGCAAAATAATTGCATGGGACATTCATCCTCACCGGGTAGAGCTGGTAAGAAGAAATAGCGGACGAATGAATGTGGATATTGTAGAACCTTTATTATTTGATGCAACTGTTCCAGCTGCTGAATGGAGGAACATATTTGACAGAGTGCTGATTGATGCTCCTTGTTCAGGATTGGGCATAGTTCATAAAAAACCTGACATAAAATTAAATATTTCAAAAAAAGCATTGAAGCAATTGCCCGATCTGCAGTATAGAATTCTGGATGCATGCAGCAAGTATGTTAAGCCCGGTGGAGTGCTGGTTTATAGTACCTGTACTATAAATTTATCAGAGAATGAAGCAATAATTGACAAATTTCTGAAAAACAATAATGAATATTATTTGGATAATATTCTGCCTTTAACGCCTGAAAAGCTGCATTCCGCAGTAGAAAACGGGTTTATTAAACTGATTCCATCGCGTTATGGTATCGATGGCTTTTTTATTGCTAGGTTGAGGAGGAAAAACTGATTTGTCAAATCCATCAGATAAAACTGAGACCAGAATGAATAAACAGCCAGAGAAAAGAAGAGCAGATTTACTTAATATGAGCCTGGAAGAAATAAAGTCGGATTTGGTTTCTTTGGGAGAGGAACATTACAGGGGAGATCAGATCTATCAGTGGGTATACAGAGGTGTTGCTTTTGACGAAATGACAAACCTATCTAAGTCATTAAGGCAAAAGTTGGCACAAAATTATATTATTGGAACCTTAAAACAGTTGAAGCGTTTGATATCAGCAGATGAGCATACTATAAAGTATTTGTATTTGCTGTCTGATAATAATATAATAGAATGTGTTGTTATGAAATATCGTCATGGCAACACTATATGTCTGTCTACCCAAGTGGGCTGTGCAATGGGTTGTAGTTTTTGCGCATCTGCCACTGGGGGACTTATTCGACAGTTGAATGCCGGGGAAATGATGGCACAAGTTTTGGAGTCAAACAGGGATTTGGCTAAACTTGGTTGGAATCCTGTGAGCAATGTAGTTCTTATGGGCAGCGGTGAACCTTTGGATAACTATGAAAATACAATGAAGTTTATACATCAAATTCATCATCCTAAAGGATATAATATGAGCTATAGAAACATTACCCTGTCCACTTGCGGTTTGGTGCCAAAAATGCGTGCGCTGGCCGATGAAGGACTTAACATTAATCTGGCGGTTTCCCTTCATGCTTCCAATGATAATGTCAGGAAAAAGATTATGAAAGTTGCCAATGTATACTCAATTGAAGAGATTATAGATGCCAGCAGATACTTTTATGCTAAAACAGGCAGAAGAATAACCTTTGAATATGTGATGATAGATGGTGTAAATGACAGGCCTGAGCTTGCGGCTGAGCTTTCCCAATTATTATATGGCTTTCCAAACCATGTTAATTTAATTCCTTTAAATGAGAATAAACAAAATAAGAAAAAAAGAAGCAATAATACTGCTATTAGAGAATTTATGTCTGTATTAAGATCTTATGGCATCAATGTGACAATAAGACGTGAAATGGGATCAGATATTCAAGGCGCCTGCGGGCAATTAAAGGCTGATTTTATGGAGAAACTATAAAAGGGGGTACCCATGGAATACGGAGCATTCAGCCATAAAGGATTGCAAAGAAAATCTAATGAAGATTATTATTATATACCCGAAAATGAAGATAAACCTGCCATTATGATGGTTGCTGACGGTATGGGCGGCCATAATGCCGGAGAACGTGCAAGCAGGCTTGCAGTAGAGTATGTTGTTGCTTACTTTGAGAAAAACAAAGATAATTTAAAATATACAGAAGAATTAATTCAGGCAATACAGGATTCCATTGAACAAGCCAATGAACATGTTCTGGATTTGTCCCGTACAGAAGAGCGTTTTTCCGGCATGGGAACTACATTAACATTGGTGGTGTTCGATGAAGACCGCTTCCATGTCGCTCATATAGGAGACAGCAGATGTTATTTAATTCGTAATGGAATTGTCCGCCAAATAACCAGAGATCACTCCTTAGTACAAGAGCTTTTGGATCATGGCAGCATAACGAAACATGAGATGAACATCCATCCAAAAAGAAATGTTATAACCAGGGCTTTGGGTACGGAAGATAAGCTTCGTATTGATTGCTTTGAAGAAATCCTTCAATCAGGCGATATTATTCTTCTATGTACAGATGGATTAATAAATTATGTTGATCTGGAAAAAGTTGCGGCTGACCTGCCCCAGAATATTTCCATGGTACAATTGGCAGAAATGTTAGGTAAAGAGGCTTTAGCAGCCGGGGGCTCTGATGACATTACAATTACTGCCGCCAGATATACCGGCATGGAAAAGAGGGGTGAAAACCATGCTAGGTAGGATTCTGGGGGGACGCTATGAACTAATTGAGAAAACCGGTGGAGGCGGCATGGCTGTTGTATATAAAGCAAAATGCCATTTGCTTAACCGTTATGTTGCTGTAAAAATTTTACGGCCTGATTTGGTGGAAAATGAAGAGTTTGTAACTCGTTTTAAAAGAGAATCACAGGCAGCTGCAAGCCTTTCGCATCCCAATATTGTAAACATGTATGACGTTGGTCAGGAAGATGATATCCATTATATAGTAATGGAATATGTAGATGGAATGACATTAAAAGAATATATCAGAAAAGAAGGAAGGCTGTCCTGCGAAGAAGCTGTACGCATTGCGTGCCAAGTTTGCTCTGCCTTGCATCATGCCCATGAAAACAACATAGTTCATCGTGATATAAAGCCGCAAAATATACTTATCAGCAGAGATGGTACTGCGAAGGTGGCAGATTTTGGCATTGCCAGAGCTGTAACATCTGCTACGGTTACCATGGCCGGTGCTAACGTAATTGGCTCTGTTCATTATTTTTCTCCGGAACAGGCTAAAGGGAGTTATGTAGACAAGAAATCTGATATTTATTCTCTAGGCATTGTATTATATGAGATGGTAACCGGTGTAGTGCCATTTGAAGGTGACAGTGCAATATCAGTAGCCTTAAAACATATACAGGAGCAGGTTACACCTCCTGGGGAATTAAATCCGGATATACCAAAAAGCATCCAGTATATTATTGAACGTGCGCTGGAGAAAAGACTAGAAGACCGATATAATGATGCAGCAGAAATGCTTAGTGATTTAAAAAGAGCATTAAAAGAGCCTGACGGTTCTTATGTTAAGCGTATAACCAGCGATAGTCAGGCTACCCGTGTAATTCCTCGAATTGAATATGAGAGACATATTAAAGATCATCAGGTTACAGAATTAAATGACATCGATGTAAAGAATACAACGGAAAACGAGGGAGAAACGCGTGTCAGACGCCGGGGATGGATGCTGACAACACTTTCTGTTATTGCTGCAGCCGCAGTATTGTTTGTTCTTTTTATGGTTGTTAGGACAATTTATAATCAAAATTTTGCAATCCGAAATACAGAGGTTCCCAGCATTGTTGGATATGATGAGTCAACTGCAAGGGAGATTCTGAAGGAACGAGGTCTGCAGTTAACCATAGAGGAATGGCAGTATGATGAGAGTGTGCCCGAAGGCAGAATTATTTCTCAGAATCCCCAAGAGGGTACAAATGTAAAAACTAACAGCAAAGTATACGTAGTCATGAGCAGCGGTGTGAAAATGATTACAGTGCCGGATGTTATCAATCTATCCCAGCGAAATGCTGAGATTGAGTTGGAAAACATAGGCTTAAAGGTAGGCCCAATTGAATATATAAACAGCGACATAGCAAGTGGATATGTAGTTAAACAGGAACCAAGTGCGTTTCAGGATGTTCCTGAGGGAACTGAAATACGCTTGTATGTCAGTAAAGGGCCAGAGGATACTTCCGTAATGGTCGGCAAATACACAGGAATTACCGAAGACCTGGCTGTTGAAATGATTAAGAGCAGCAATTTGGAAGTTGGAAATGTATATCGCGAATATAACAGTGAATATAACGAAGGCATTGTTTTCAGGCAGTCACCGCATGAAGGGGCTAATGTAGAACATGGAAGAAAGATTGATATATGGGTGAGTCTGGGTGAACAACAAAGTAATAAGAAAAAGATAACAATTACTTTGGATGGAACGGATAGAAATGTAAGGGTCCAGATAATACGAACTTCAGATGATAGAATCATATATGACAAAGAACACAATCCCAAGGAAGGGGAGATAGAGATCGTAATAGAGGATACAGGCGTGCAGAATTATGCAGTTTGGATTGATAATGAGTATTTTATGACAAAAACATTGGATTTTACAAAACATGAAAGGAGAGACGAATGAAGGAAGGAGTTATAATAAAAGGAATTGGCGGCTTTTACGATGTCCTGGCATCAGATAATCAGGTATATCGGTGCAGACCCAGGGGAATATTCCGTAAGCTGGGAATCACGCCAATGGTGGGAGACAGAGTTCGTATAACTCCGCAAAGTTCAGAACATGAAGGTGCATTGGAAGAAATTTTGCCAAGAAAAAACACCTTAATTCGTCCTCCTGTGGCAAACATAGATAATTTAGCGGTTGTCGTGGCTGCAGAACAGCCATCCCCGGATTTTTATATGGTGGATAAGTTAATTATAACTGCAGAACGAATGGGAATATCTGTAATACTGCTAATAAACAAAATAGACTTGGCCAAGACCGATGTTTTAAAGAAGATGAAATCCCAGTACTCCGGATCAGGCTATCCAATATTTTGCGTTTCCGGCAAATTTGGCCAAGGGATAGAAGAGTTGAGCAAGGCGATGAAGGGGATTACTACTTTAGCCGGCCAGTCAGGAGTAGGAAAATCTACCATTATCAATAGATTAAATCCTGGAAAAAAACTGGAAACAGGAAAAATAAGTGCGAAGATTAAACGCGGCAGACATACAACCCGCCATGTTGAACTGTTAATTTTACCTCATGGCGGAATGGTTGTTGATACACCCGGATTTAGCCAATTAGAATTAAAGGATGTTGATCCAATTGAATTGCAAAATAGTTATCCGGAATTTGACAGGTACAGACATGAGTGCTATTTTAATGGTTGTCTCCATGTCAGCGAACCAAACTGCCGAGTAAAACAGGCCGTTGAAGAAGGAAATGTATCAAAGGAAAGATATGATCGTTATATTCACATTATGGAAGAAATAAAAGAGAATAGGAGGAATTTATGGTGATACAGATAGCACCGTCCATTTTATCAGCAGATTTTGCAAGATTGGGAGAAGAAATCGTTCTTATGGAAAAAGGAGGAGCGGACTGGATCCATATTGATGTGATGGATGCTCATTTTGTACCTAATCTTACCTTTGGCCCTCCTGTTATAAAAGCCATTCGCCCTGTAACAAAGGTACCATTTGATGTACACCTGATGATGGATAACCCTATGGATTACATAGATGATTTTATTGATGCTGGTGCAGACAGCATTACAGTTCATGCAGAAGTTTTATCTCATCTTCATCGTTCTGTAACTTACATTAAACAAAAAGGTATAAAAGCTGCCGTATCATTAAATCCTTCCACTCCATTAAATATACTGGAGTATATTCTCGAGGATTTGGATATGGTGCTCCTAATGACTGTTAATCCAGGTTTTGGGGGGCAAAGCTTCATTCCCTCAATGATTAAGAAAATCAGGCTGCTTAAAAAGATGGTTGATGAAAGACAGTGCAAAACGATTATACAGGTAGATGGAGGAATTTCACTTAAGAATATTCGGGAAGTTGCTGAGGCAGGAGCTAATTGCTTTGTTGCAGGATCTTCCATATTCTCAGCTCCTGATCCGGCTGCTATGATTTCTCAAATGAGGGAAGCTGCGATGCTATGATAGCCGCTATTATATCCAATGGAGAGCTTGGAGATGTAAGAAAAATAAAAAAAGGGCTGCCGGAGTTTGATTTTGTTGTATGTTGTGATGGTGCTTTAAGGCATTTGGAGAAATTAGGTCTTTTGCCTGATATTATCGTGGGTGATTTTGATTCTGCTGATCCAGTCCTACTGGAAACCTATAGAAGAAAAGGAATTGGAATAAGAACCTATCCTGTTGATAAGGATGAGACAGACACTGAACTGGCAGCACAGGCTGTCATCAAAGCCGGAGCAGACAGAGTATTTATTTTGGGCGGGCTGGGCAGTCGCTGGGATCATTCATATGCAAATGTAATGATACTTGTTAAACTGGTAAAATCAGGAATTGATGCTATGATTCTGCACAGCCATAATCGAATAATAGTCTCCAATAAAACTCTTTCTTTGTACGGCACGCCTGGCCAATATGTCTCTCTTCTGCCTTTGGGTGAGAATGTATTCATACATGAAACAAAAGGATTGAAATATCAGATAAAGAATAAAGGATTGCCTTTGGATACCCCTTATGGAATAAGTAATATCATGCTTGGGAATAAAGCTGAAGTTAAAATTGCTTCCGGATGGCTGATGGCAGTTATCGCAGAAGATTAAAATCTTTATCATCACTATTTCCTATCCGGCCGAATATAATAAATCAGATTAAGCATTTATAAACCGGCTGGAGGGGAGAAATGTGTTTATATGGTACCGATTTAAGCCGGGCAAGCCTTCAAAACCTCGCAAACCAAAAAAAAAATATAATGTATTATCAATTATTTTAATAATTATGGGTATTCTTTTGGTTATGATTTATACCCCTCCTTGGGTATGGTTTTTTCTTCTGGGTCTGATATTGATCATAATAGGCTTGCTTAGCTTTAATAAATGGAAATAAACCCTATAAGTCAAAAAACGTGCAAAAGCACGTTTTTTACCATACTATATGGAGTTTACCTTTCCTGAACGGATACACTTGGTGCAGACATTCAAAGTTACGTGGGATCCGTTTACGACCGCTCTTACTTTTTTTAAGTTAGGAGTCCATGTACGATTTCCTCTTCTATGAGAGTGGCTGACAGTATTACCAAACAATTTTCCTTTATTACATATATCACAAACTTTTGCCATAACTCACACCTCCTTTGAATGAACAACGCTTACAAATAACGGCAACCTTTATTCTATCATTTTCCCAGCCGTTTGGCAAGAAAAAGAAAAATAAGGATCTTATATTGCATTATTAGCATTGATAGGATAAAATAAAAGCTGAATTCTTCAGATAATGTAAATAAACACTGTATTGCTGATATTTTTTTTATATATAGAGAATTTTCCAAAGTAATAAAGCCGGTTAGGAGGTTAAACGATGAGCACTGTTACAGTGAACGAATTGGGGGAAGTTCGCATATCTGACGAGGTGCTGGCAACTCTAGCAGGGATTTCAGCTATTGGTTGTTATGGAATAGTTGGCATGGCCTCAAAAAGAGCTACTGATGGACTAATTGAACTTCTGGGTATGGAAAACTTGTCCAGAGGGGTTAAGGTTACTACTCATGGAAATGAAGTTACCATTGATTTGTTTATTATAGTTGAATATGGTATTTCCATAGCCGCAGTTGCACAGAACATCATTGATACAGTTAAATATAATGTAGAAAAGCTGACTGGCGTTACAGTTAATAAGGTAAATATTAAGGTCGAAGGCGTGAGAGTATAAGCTTTGACCCGGCTGTAAGGAGGTACTCATATTGGATCAGAAGATTTTGGATGGCGCAAAGCTGAGGCTCATGTTTCTTTCGGCTGCTCAGTTTTTGGAAACCAATAAAGAAACCGTGAATGCATTAAATGTTTTTCCAGTGCCTGATGGGGATACTGGCACTAATATGTCGTTGACAATGTTATCTGCTGCCAGGGAAATAAAAGCATTGAATACAAATGATTTGCCTTCGGTAGTGGAAGCTCTATCCAAGGGTGCGCTGAAAGGTGCCAGGGGCAATTCAGGCGTGATTTTATCTCAATTGTTTCGCGGGTTTGCTAAGGTTCTGAAATATGAGCACGAAGTAACGACAAAGAAATATGCCGATGCTTTGACAGCAGGTGTGGAAACTGCATACAAAGCTGTAATGAAACCTGTGGAAGGCACCATGTTGACAGTTGCCAGGGTAACAGCAGAAGAAGCTAGGAGGCTCGCTGCCCGCATAAGCGATTTTGAATTGTTTTATGAAGGTCTGATTGATGCAGCTAAAGATGCATTGGATAAGACTCCTGAAATGCTGCCGGTGCTGAAACAGGCCGGCGTTGTAGATTCAGGAGGGATGGGTCTTTTATATATTATGATGGGGCAAGCGCGGGCGTTGGATGAAGATTTTGATTTGGAAGCCCCGTTGGAGCAGCTGGATTTATATATTGGCAGCAGCGCAAGTGTCAGCAGTGCCGGTATACCTGCGCCAGAAAAAATACAGGAACAACCTATTGAATTTTTGTATTGCACCGAGTTTTTTATAACCAATCTTTATCCTTATGTAAGGAAAGAAGATATTGATAAACTGAAAGCGCGACTGGAGCGGATTGGAGATTCTATAGTTGTAGTTGGTGACGAGGATTTAATTAAGGTACATTTTCACACCAATATGCCTGGTAAAGGGCTGCAACTGGCACTGCGCTTTGGGGAATTGACAAACATAAAAATTGATAATATGAAGGAACAGCATAAACACGTTATCGAAATGGAAACTAGGGCAGCAGCCAGTGAACCTGAAAAGAATCTGGGTTTAGTATCAGTTTCTATGGGAAATGGCATTGCAAGTGTCTTCAAGGATTTAAATGCAGACTATATAATTGAAGGCGGCCAGACTATGAATCCCAGCATAGAGGATATTCTAAATGCTGTAGAAAAGGTTAATGCAAGAGAGGTGTTTGTACTTCCTAACAACAGCAATATTGTTCTCTCTGCTAAACAAGCAGCGGAAATCAGCAGTAAGCCTGTTCACGTAATACCTACCAAAACCATTCCTCAAGGGCTGGCAGCATTGATTGCCTATAATCCGGAAAGTGATTTACAGGCTAATATAGACGCTATGACAAATGCTATCAAGCAGATTAAGTCAGGGCAGGTAACGTATGCGGTCAGAGATTCACAAGTGGATAACCTCGAGATAAAAAAAGGCAATATTATGGGTATTACAGATGGTAAGATTTCTTTTGTAGGGGAAGATATTGCTGATGTTACCAAAAAATTGCTGGATAAGATGCTGGAAGACGGCGGCGAGATAGTTACCATATTCTATGGCAGCGAAGCCAGTGAGGATGATAATGAATCAATTCGGGCATACTTGGAAGAAAAGTATCCCGATGTTGATGTGGAACTGCTCTCCGGTGGCCAGCCTTTATATTATTACATTTTATCGGTGGAATAGAATACAGTGGGTAATGAACCGGAGTTTCTCCGGTTTAATTTTTTGGGTGCATTGTTTAAATGGAAGGGGGCTTGGATATTGGCTTTATCATCCGAGAACAAACTTAGCAGCGATATACAAATAATAAAGGGAATCGGCCCCAAGAAGGCAGCTTTGTTCAACAAGCTGGATGTAAACACCATCGAAGATGCTATATACTTTTTCCCCAGGGAATATGAATATCGAAGCCCAATTAATAAGGTCGCCTCTATAAAAGAAGGAATGGTGGCCTTATGCCTTAAATGGAAGGGAATTCCACAAATAACACGTAAATCAAAAGGATTAAGCATTGTTATCCGAAAGGGTTATGATGAAACAGGCATTATCGAATGCATTTGGTTTAACCAGCCATATAAGGCAAAAAGTTATAAGTATGGAACAAAGTATTATGTGTACGGCAAAGCAGTAAAACGGCCGGATGGTTATCAGATTCAAAATCCGTTTGTGGAAGAATATAATGAATTATATCATAGACAGCCCAAATATTTGCCCATATATCCATTAACCAATGGTTTGACGCAAAGAGACGTCAGGCTAGTTACAAGCGAAGCATTAAAATTACTAGAATTTGAAAATTTTTACTATGAAGTAGATAGGTACATAACCAAACGATATAATCTTATCAGCAAGGTAAACGCGCTTAGGTTTATACACTATCCTGAAGATGCAAACTCAATCAGGACTGCTAGAACGCGAATTATATTTGATGAGTTTTTGCAGATCCAGGTTGCTACACAATTTATAAAAAGCCGAATACAAAGAAATAATACAGGACATGTAATCTCCATTTCAAGAGAAACGCTGGGCTTGTTCCTTAAAGACTTGCCGTTTAAGCTGACAGGCGCCCAGGAAAGGGTCCTGAACGAAATATTAGTTGATATAAAAAGTGGAAATGTAATGAATCGGCTGGTTCAAGGCGATGTCGGTTCTGGAAAAACAGTGATTGCAGCTATTGCCATGTATTGTGTTGCTATTAATGGCTATCAGAGCGTGATGATGGCACCTACAGAGATTTTGGCTCAACAACATTTTGATTATTTGACTAAACTGTTTAATACATGTAATTCAACAAATAAAATAAACGTTGGTTTGTTAACAGGCAGTATGAAAGAATCTGAAAAGAGAAAAGTAAAATCGGCATTAAGGAGTGACAGAATTCAAATTTTAATCGGTACCCATGCTGTATTGGAAGAGAATGTGAGTTTCAGGAATTTGGGATTGGTAATTACAGATGAACAACATAGGTTTGGAGTAAGGCAAAGAATCCAGCTTAGAAGTAAGGGTAAAGCTCCCCACATGCTTGTCATGTCTGCCACACCCATTCCCAGAACGCTTACACATATAATCTATGGTGATCTGAATCTTTCTATAATCGACTCAATGCCTCCAGGAAGAATGCCTGTAAAAACTTATGTGGTACATAGCGGCTATCGAAAACGAGTTTACAATTTTGTAAAAAAACACGCTTTGCAAGGCAATCAAGCTTATATAGTATGCCCTTTAGTTGAAAAATCGGATAACATTGATATGCGATCTGCAGAATTAGTTTTTCAGGAACTTACCAAGGGTATATTAAAGGAAGTTAGTATAGGTTTGATGCATGGGAAGATGAACGCAAATGAGAAGGAAGAAGTAATGCAAGCTTTTGCTGAAGGTAAAACTCAGGTTCTTATTTCTACCACGGTTATTGAGGTAGGCATAAATGTTCCCAATGCAGTTATTATGGTTATAGAAAATGCAGAACGTTTTGGTTTGGCCCAACTACATCAATTGCGGGGAAGAGTTGGAAGAGGAGATAAGCCTTCTTACTGCATATTGATTTCTGACAGCAAAGATGATAGGGCATTTAAGCGTTTGCAAATATTATCTAACACCAATGATGGATTTGAAATAGCGCAGAAGGATCTGGGGCTTAGAGGACCGGGTGAAATATATGGATTGCGTCAACATGGCAAGCCTGATTTTCGGCTGGCTGATCCATTGAGAGATTATAATTTATATGTTATTGCAGAACAAGCAGCAAAGGAAATTGTGAAACAAGCTGAGATTGAGCCATTTAAAGAATTTATTTGTTCAATATTAGAAAAGTATGAAGATGAATTGTTTACTATAACAGCAAATTAAAAAAACTGGTGACATAAGTCACCAGCGTTGGGAGAGGAGAAATTGAAGGAAGAGCTCTATGGGGAAAATAGAAACTCTCTTTAATTTTATTGTTGACATCATGCCAAAAATTATACATCATTGCTCCTTGTTCGCTATATGCAAATATGTTAGAATGAAAAAAAGCATGAGAAATTCGTCAATATTTGGAGGAACTGACTAATAAATGCTGAGAATAATCTCAGGAGAGCATAAAGGCCGCATGATTAAGACTTTACCTGGAAGACACACGAGGCCTACAGCTGATCGGGTGAAAGAAGCTTTATTCAATATTCTTCAAACGAAACTGCATGGCAGTCTCATACTAGATTTATTCTCCGGTACTGGCAACATAGGGTTGGAAGCAATGAGCCGTGGTGCAGAAAAAGTGGTTTTTGTAGAAAAGAATCCGGCAGCATTACATATACTTCGCGAAAATTGCAGATCTTTAGAATATGCAGAATTTGTAGATATACTCCCTTTTGATGTAAAAAAAGCGCTAGAAATACTCTCTAAGCAAGGGCTTCTTTTCGATATAGTGTTTATGGATCCTCCATATGACAAAGGTCTTGAAGTTCCTACAATAAAGCATCTGGATCAAGTAAATCTTTTAAAGGAGACTGGTATAATAGCAGTGGAACATATGTCTTGCAGTGATTTACCTAGAATTATAGGAGATTTCATAAAATATGATCTGAGAAAATACGGCAAGACCACTATAAGTTTCTACAGAAAGAGGTCCTGTAACCAATGAGAATAGCAGTATACCCTGGAAGTTTTGATCCTATAACAAACGGACATCTGGATATTATTCAAAGATCTTCTCGCTTATTTGATAAACTGATAGTTGCAGTGGTGAAAAACCCGAATAAAAAGCCTTTATTTTCCATTAAAGAACGCATGATGATGATAGAAAAGTCAATCAAGGATCTTTCCAATGTGGAAATTGACTATTTTGAAGGTTTATTAGTTGACTTTGTCTCTGTGAAAGGCGCACAAGTAATAGTAAAAGGTTTACGAGCTTTATCCGATTTTGAATACGAATTTCAAATGGCGCTGCTTAATCGTAAACTTAACACTGATATTGAAACTATATTTATGATGACAAATTATAAATATTCTTTCCTCAGTTCCAGCATGGTAAAGGAAATTGCTTCTCTGAAAGGGTCAATTGCAGATCTGGTGCCTGAAGTTATAATACAAGATATTATTAACAAATTTAGTACAAAATAGGGGGAGAAAGTGAAATATGAATATAATAAGTCTTTTAGATATTCTGGAGGATGAATTGGAAAAAGGAGCAAGTGTTCCTTTTGCATCAAAAGCTTTTATTGACCGTGAAAAATGCCTGGATATTATTAAAGATATTCGATTAAGTCTTCCTGAAGAGATTAAGCAGGCTGAATGGGTAAAAAAAGAGCAGCAGCGAATTCTCCTGGAAGCTCAGAAAGAAGCTGAGGCTATTACCAGAGAAGCCGAACAACGGATTAAAGCCCTAATTGATGAAAATGAAATCACAAAAACCGCTTATCAACAGTCACGAGAAATAGTTGAAACAGCGCAAAACAATGCTAAGGAAATTCGTTTAGGCGCCAAGGAATATGCTGACTCTATTTTAGAGGAAGTGGAAAAATACTTAATAAATCAACTAGAGATTATACGAAGCAACCGTCAGGAGTTAAATGTAAAAAAAAGATAGACAGTTAGCTGACAACTGTCTTTTTCTTTATCCCTTGCCAAACAAGGGCAAACAATGCAAAGACAGTTATAAACAATAAAGCTGCAAATACCAGTCTTATCGAGGTCAATAGGTTATCCCTCCAAGCTGCGGCGGATGCGACAAGATCGCCAGCTGAAGCCGTTGTCAAAGCTTCCGGATAGATAAAATGAGTCAGTGGAATAGAGATAATAGCTGCCAATAGTCCATGCAGAAATTTTCCAATTATGTATAAACCAATTCTAATGCCGGTTCCAGACAGAAAACTGACTGATTGGGCATGAATACACAGTCCGCTCCATCCTATGATAAAAGATACACCGGCGATTTTTGCTTGCATAGTAGCAGCTGTTTCGCTAATCAGTTTGCTTCCCTTGGTTATCTCAATTAATCCTCCTGTCAATGCGCGTATTAAGGGTTCTTCGATTGAGAACATTTTTATAGGTATGGCAGTTATAGATGCCAGCCAGTCTATAATTTTTAAACGCATCGATAAGTCTATTATAACTGAAAAAAACATAATAAAACCGCCTACGATCCATAGTACATTTACTGAATTGCGTACTGCATCACCAATTAATTGTCCAACTGGTCTGCCGTCCTTTCTGCGGGATGCATATAATGCTGAAAGCGCCTGCGAGCAGATAGTCTTACAACTCTGTCTGTCGGTTTTTTTATTTTTATGGTTACCCGAACGATAATTCTTGCTATGATAAAACCGGAATCCCAGTCCTAAAAACAGGGCAGCAGTGTAGTGGCTGATTACGATGATTAATCCTCCTATTTTGGTTCCCATCATGCCAATTGCAACGGCACCCATCATAAATAGAGGACCGGAGGTAGAAGTAAATGAAAGAATTCGCTGTGCTTCATAAACAGTAATTCTTCTTTGTTTTAAAAACGCGGCTGTCAGTCTGGCACCGGCTGGATAACCGGAAGCCATGCTCATTACCCATATAAATGAGCTGTCACCCGGACAACAAAATAGAGGTTCCATGACAGGTTTCAGCAATACAGAAAAAAAATCCACAATCCCAAGGCCTATCATAATTTCCGATGCAATAAAAAAAGGTAAAAGAGCAGGGAACACCGAATTCAAAAATAAGTCAAGACCGGACAAGGCGGATTGATATGACTCCATAGGAAAAATAATTATAACAGATACAAATAATAAAGCGGCAAAACTGGTGAGAACTACTTTCAGTTTTCTTAAGCCTGAACTTCTCATAAGAATCACCATAATTTGAAAAACATGTTTCAATAATCTAATAAATCCAATAATATATGTATTAGGAGGGGAGTAATTGTATGAAACAAAAACCGAAAATAGGATTGGCGCTAGGTGCAGGGGCCTCCAGAGGTTTTGCTCATATCGGGGTGCTGCAGGTATTAGAAGAAATTGGAATAAAGGTAGATTACATAGCAGGAAGCAGCATTGGCTCTATTGTTGGCGCATTGTATGCTGCTGGTGTATCGCCTAAAATGATGGAAGGGCTTGCTTATAATATCGATGCAAAGCTTTGTTATGATTTAGGTTTTTCCAGGAGAGGTTTTATTCAGGGAAAAAAAGTAGAAGAATTAATAAAAATGTTGACGAGAAACAGGAGCTTTGATGAATTGGACATTCCACTGGCAGTTACTGCTGTAGATTTAATCACTAACAAAAGGGTTATTATCAAGGAAGGGAAAGTCTATAAAGGCGTGCGTGCAAGCATATCCATTCCAGGAGTCTTTCAGCCTGTATATGAAGGGGACCAGGTTTTGGTAGACGGCGGAATCCTGGAGCGGGTACCGGTTAATGTAGTGAGGGAAATGGGTGCTGATATTGTTATAGGTGTAGATGTTGCCTTCAGAGGCAAACACCGCCCTCCTGAGAATTTTATAGAAACAATATTGCAAACCATTGAGGTTATGGAGTTGGAGATTATTAAATATACAATTCCTACTGAAGATATATTAATTTGTCCTGAAGTTTACCTTGACAATCCACTTTCCTTGGATGGGGTTGAGGAAATCATAGAAGAAGGCAGAAAAGCCACATGGAAAGTTAAGGATAGATTAATGGCTTTAATTGATGAATAAAATCTCTCCCCCCCTGCCTGGCAGACGGGTTATTTATTGCCAATGCATATAAATCAGTTGCTAAACAATCGTATGCAAACATTTTTTGAACATCAGCTCCATACCTGTTTATGTGTGCTGCCTTAGTAATGACTGGCACATGTGCTGTTTTTTTTAATTTTTTCAACAGCGGAAGTGCCCTGTTAGAAAAAGCAAGTATGCGTAAATAAGACGGACCGGTCTTGCGATGCATATCCTGAAAATCCGGGTCAGTCAAATTTAGTAATCCGTGTATTACAATGCGTTGGAGCCTTGTTAGAGGATATCTTTTAGTCTTTACCATAGTTAAGAATTCTTTCAAGTTGGTTGCTTTTTGCGCGTTCTCCTTAATTCTGTTTTCTAAACCTTCTTTTACGTCCACCCAAGAAGCAATTTCATCCAGCCTGCTGCGTCTAACTATTCCCAGAAATAAATCTCCCAAATGATTATTATCTACAGGGCCCATACCTTGATCAAAGAAATCGGATAAACTATTGTAGACTTTTTCAGGCAAAGCATTTCGTACCTTCATATTCATTCCGTTTTTTAGTATCTCCTTTCGGATTGAGGTTGCACTGGATATTCCCTTTTTGATTCTAGTATCTGAATATGAAGACTTAATTCTGGGTATAGTTATTGGAATTATATTGCTGTTAGTTATTTTTAATGCTTTTAGATACTCTATTGCCAGTATGGAATTGCTTCCCGATAATGCTTTCTTTATCATTTTCAGATCTAAACAGTCATAAATGCTTTTCTTACTATCTGAATATTTTATGTAATCTAGTAATGCATTGTATCGTGCTGCTGGATAGGACAGACCATTAGACAGGTAATTCCTCAGCAGCTCTTTGTATTGAATATCTTCAGCGACAAGAATATCTGCTATTTGCTTAAGAATACTCAGATTTCCAGTTTCGCTGCCAAAGCTGATATGAGTAACGAGACCTGTATTATTCAGCATTTGAATGCCGCCATAGGCAAATAATTCGGCGGTTTGGACTGCATAAACGACAGGCAGTTCCAGCACAAGATCTATACCACAGTTGACTGCAGCTTCAGCTCGGATCCATTTATCAACCATGGCAGCTTCTCCACGCTGGGTAAAGTGACCTGACATAACCGCTATTGTGTAATCAGCCTTTGTTTCTTTTTTTGACTGTAATAAATGATACAAATGACCATAATGAAAGGGGTTGTACTCGGCGATTATTCCTAAAACTCTCATTGAATGCTCCTTTAGGATACTTATTTTAAATGAAGGAATAATATTTACTATATTTTACTCTTATTTTTTTTATGGAACAAGGGTAACACTTACTTTAATTTTATCCCTTCTTTGATAGAGGAATTCAAAGATTAGTGTAGAATACATAATAATTGGTTGTTTGATTCTTAACAATGTATTATGATACATATTATACAGATAGTTGAAAGGAGTTATATAATGAGTGTACTAAAAGACATACGAGAAAGAGCAGCACAATATGACAAAACCATTGTCCTTCCGGAAGGAAATGACGACAGGATAATAGAAGCCGCTGCCATGATTACAAAGGAAGGTATTGCAAAAATTATATTGCTTGGAAATGCGGAAGAAATAGCAAAGAAAGCCGAAGCTAATAACTGGGACTTAAGCGGTGTACAAATTATTGACCATTTAAAATCCGAGAAAATGGAGTGTTATGTTGAAGAATTTGCAGAGTTAAGAAAAAATAAAGGTATGACAATAGATAAAGCCAGAGAAATTATGAAAAATCCTCTCTATTTTGGTACAATGATGGTAAAATTAGGTGATGCAGACGGTTTGACAGCAGGAGCGGCAAATGCCACTGGAGATGTACTGCGTCCCGCTTTTCAGATTATAAAAACAGCACCCGGCATCCCTGTTGTATCCAGCTGCTTTATCATGGAAATGCCAAATGCAAAATACGGAGCAAACGGTGTTTTCCTATTTGGAGATTGTGGTGTAAATCCAGACCCTGATGCTGAACAGTTAGGCGCAATAGCTGTTTCAACAGCAATAACCATGAAAAAAGTTGTAGGTCAAGAGCCGGTAGTTGCATTATTGTCATTCTCAACAAAAGGAAGCGCAGAACATCCCCGAGTAGACAAAGTTCGTGAAGCAACCAAAATTGCACAGAAAATGGCTCCTCAATTTTTAATTGACGGAGAACTGCAAGCGGATGCTGCATTGGTGGAGCATGTCGCAAAAAGCAAAGCTCCTGGCAGCAAGGTTGCTGGAAAGGCTAATGTGTTAATCTTCCCTGATTTGGATTCAGGAAACATTGGATATAAGCTTACTCAGCGTCTTGCTGGGGCTGAAGCAGTCGGGCCGATTTGCCAAGGATTGGCGAAGCCGGTTAATGACTTATCTAGAGGCTGCAATGCAACAGATGTAATGAATGTGGTCGCTGTTACCGTTCTGCAGTCAGTACTATAGGGGGTGGAATAAATGAAAGTATTAGTTATCAATGCAGGAAGCTCATCTTTAAAGTATCAGCTGATAAATACAGAAGATGAAAGTGTTCTGGCACGGGGAAATGCTGAACGTATTGGTATTCCAGGTTCTTGTCTTAAACATGAACCTGCCGGAAAAGACCGTATAGAATTAAAGGCAGAATTCAAAGATCATACCGATGCCATTAAAATGGTGATGGATGCGTTGCTTCATCCAGAATATGGCGTAATTAAAGATATGAGTGAAATTGGTGCAGTTGGACATCGTGTTGTGCATGGTGGTGAGAAATTCTCAGAATCCGTATTGATAGACGATGAGGTAATGGGAGCCATTAAGGAAAATATAGAACTGGCTCCCCTCCATAATCCAGCAAATATCATGGGCATAGAGGCTTGCCGTAAGATTATGCCGGATGTTCCGAATACCGCTGTTTTTGATACGGCATTTCATCAAACAATGCCCAAAAAAGCATTTTTGTATGCTGTACCATATGAAGCATATGAAAAATATGGTGTTAGGCGGTATGGATTTCATGGCACGTCACACAAGTATGTAGCTTTGCGTGCAGCCCAAATATTGAATAGACCTATTGAATCTTTGAAAATAATTACCTGTCACTTAGGAAATGGCTCCAGCATAACGGCAGTAAAACACGGTAAATCTATAGACACCAGTATGGGATTCACTCCTTTGGAAGGCTTACCCATGGGAACCAGATCCGGAAATATTGATCCGGCTATAATAAGCTATATGATGGAAAAGGAGAATTTAACCAGCGAAGAAGTAAATAGAATTCTTAACAAACAGTCAGGTGTCCTAGGCTTGTCAGGTGTCAGCAGTGACTTCCGTGATCTGTTTAAAGCAGCAGCAGAAGGTGTGGAACGAGCTAAAATTGCACTTGATGTATTTGTTTATCAAGTCGAGAAATTCATCGGCGCATATACTGTTGCAATGGGCGGTGTAGATTGCATAGTGTTTACTGCAGGCATTGGAGAGAATACTCCTGAAATTAGAAAAGGAGCCTGCTCTAATCTTGGATTCATGGGTATAAAAATAGACGATGAAAAAAACAACAATATCCCCGGCAAATATAAAGAAGGGATCATAAGCACAGATGATTCAAAAGCAGATGTATTAGTAATTCCAACCAATGAAGAGTTAATGATTGTTCGGGAAACCATGGAACTGTTAGAAAAGAATTAATGATTTTACGGTATGTTGCTTGACAAACCTTTTTGTGAAACCTATAATAAATTATCGTAAGTCTATGGGGTGAAATTGTTGAAAATTAATGTCGAAGATATCCTGAAGGAAACAGGAGCCAGTAAGGGCTTTTGTGTTGACATTACCCTTAAGGATATCAATTGGCAGGGCGAGCCTCTTCAGTTCAGGACACCTATAAAGGTTGAAGGTAATATCACTAATACGGGTAACATACTTTTACTAAATGTTGCTATTCGGGGTTCCGTCACCTTACAATGTGTCCTATGCCTGGAGCAGTATGAGCATAACCTTGATTTTTCATTTGAAGCAAGGTTGGCCAGAGCTTCATCCGATATAAGCAATATGGATGTTGATGCTTTCTCATTAGAGGGAAATGAGTTTAACCTGCTTGACATAATTTGGGAATTTCTTTTACTAGAAATACCGATTAGAAAAACGTGTCAAGAAAATTGCAAGGGCATATGTCCCGAATGTGGAACGAATTTGAATAAACAGACTTGTAAATGCAAAAATTCTGTGGAGGATGATCCTGATCTTACCTTGGATGAACGGTTACAGCTATTGAAGGATCATTTTTCCAAACAGGGCAAGGAGGTGTAGAGAAATGGCTGTGCCCAAAAAGAAAACTTCCAGAGCAAGAAGAGACAAAAGAAGGGCAAATTGGAAACTGACGGCGCCCAGTATTGTAGAATGTCCACAATGTGGAGAAGCTAAGCTAAGTCATCGTGTATGCAAAAAGTGCGGATACTATAACAAAAAGCAAGTTATAGAGGTGGCTGAGTAAATCTTGTTATTATTGAGAGCATCCTTTCAGGGTGCTCTTTTAGTTTTAGGTAAATAAAAAGAATAATATTTTAATTTTACTCTTGCATTTCATATTTAACTCTTATATACTAGCTTTAGCATCAGGTACTAATAACAGATAATAGACTAAACCTATACTTGAGGTGAAAAAATGGCACGAAATACCATGCCCAAAAAAGAACGGCAGCAGGCTTTAGTGGATATTATCAATAAAGATCCTTTTATTACTGATGAGGAACTCAGTGAAACATTTAATGTTAGCATTCAGACTATCCGCTTGGACCGACTTGAGCTGGGCATTCCAGAGCTTCGGGAAAGGATAAGATCTGTCGCATCTGAAAATCAAAAAAAGCTAAGAAGCTTAGATGCTAAAGAGGTCATAGGAGAAATTGTTGATTTGGAACTCGGGGTCAGCGGTATTTCTATTTTGGAGACAACCGAGGATATGGTATTTGAACGTACCCAGATAGTACGAGGCCATTATATTTTTGCCCAGGCTGAATCATTGGCCATAGCTGTAATAGATGCAAAGGTTGCCCTGACGGGTGTTGCCAACATTAAATATAAAACTCCGATTTTTGCTGGTGATAAGTTGGTAGCCAAAGCTAAGGTGATGCGAACCAGAGGGAATAAATATTTTGTATGGGTTTTTACTAAAGTTCGTCAACAGGAAGCATTTCGAGGTAAATTCATTTTAGTGACTATAGGCGAGGATAGGAGGTAAAGCAGTGAAAGTAATTGTAGATGGCATGGGTGGAGATTTCGCTCCCAGAGAAATCGTAAAAGGAAGCCTGACGGCAGCTCGGGAATACGGCATAAAAATTGTAATTACTGGAGACAGCGTCAGATTAAACGAAGAACTGGGTAAGTTAAACGCACCCAAAGATATTTTTGAAATAATACATACATCTGAAGTAATAACCATGGAAGACAGCCCAGTAAAAGCTATTAGAAGCAAAAAGGACAGCTCAATGGTAAAGGGATTGGAAATGGTGCGCGGAAATGCTGACACTGTGTTGGTATCAGCTGGAAGCACAGGTGCCTTGTTGGCAGGCGGATTGCTAAAAGTAGGCCGTATTAAAGGAATTGATCGCCCTGCGCTTACTTCACTGCTTCCTTTTAGAAAAAAAAGCACCCTTTTATTGGATATGGGTGCCAATACGGAATGCAAACCTGTAAATTTGGCTCAATTTGCTTTGATGGGTACAATTTATATGGAAAATGTATTAGGAAGAAAGAATCCCACTGTGGGATTATTGAACATCGGCACAGAAGAAACCAAGGGAACCGAATTATATAAAAATGCATATCAAATGATTAGCAAACTTAAAAATATCAATTTTGTTGGAAACATAGAAGCCAGGGATGTGCCGGAAGGTGCAGTTGATATACTGGTATGCGATGGGTTTACAGGCAATATTGTATTGAAATATACTGAAGGTTTGGCTTCCAGTTTGTTTGCTATGCTCAAAGATGCTATGACTCAAAATGCTGTAAGCAAGCTTGCAGCTTTAGCTTTAAAGCCCAGCCTGAAACAATTTAAAAAGAAAATGGATTATACAGAAATTGGCGGAGCGCCGCTTTTGGGCATCAACGGAGGAATAATTAAAGCACATGGCAGTTCTAATGCAACTGCAATAAAAAATGCTATACGCCAGGGCATAGCTTATATGGAAAATGGAGTATTGGAACGTATCCGATCAGCGGTTGAATCAGCTGGGGAGGACATAAGATGAAATCAGATTTGTTTTCTGCCGGAATAATTGGCGTAGGTTCATATGTTCCGGGAAACATAATCACCAATAAAGATTTGGAAAGAATCGTCGATACAACTGATGAATGGATTTTGAATCGAACAGGAATACGAGAAAGACGAATTGCTGACGACAATCAGGCTGCTTCTGACCTGGGTACCATAGCCGCAAACAAAGCTCTTAAGAATGCCGGTTTGACTCCAAACGACATTGATCTTATAATTGTTGCTACTATTACTCCTGATATGAATTTCCCATCCACCGCATGTATTATTCAGCATAACTTAGGCGCTGTGAAAGCAGCTGCGTTTGATTTGGAAGCAGCTTGTTCCGGATTTCTTTATGCACTAAACGTTGCCAGCCAGTTTATCATGAATGGCTCTTATGAAAACATTCTGGTAATCGGTACTGAATGTATGAGCCGTATAACTAATTGGAAAGACAGAAAAACTTGTATACTGTTTGGAGACGGCGCTGGAGCAGTTGTACTAAGTAAAGTAGAAAAAGGGTATGGATTTCTGTCCCAATATATGGGCGCTGACGGCAGCGGCAAAAATTTTCTCAAAATTTCGGCTGGAGGTTCCAGACTGCCTGCTTCCATATCCACTATTGAACAGAATCTTCATTATATTTACATGGACGGTAGTGAAGTGTTTAAATTTGCTGTAAGAATAATGGCTGATGCTGCAAAAGAAGCGATAATTCGAGCGAATATTGAAAAAGAAGATATTGATTTTCTTATTCCACATCAGGCGAACAAAAGAATTATAGAAGGAGCTGCAAAGCGGCTTGAATTAAATATGAGTAAAATAATTACTAATTTAGACCGCTATGGCAATATGTCAGCAGCTTCAATTCCAGTAGCCTTGGACGAAGTACTGGCAAAAGGAATGATAAAAAAGGGTGATATAATCTGCATGGTTGGTTTTGGTGCAGGTTTAACTTGGGCTTCCAATATCATAAGATGGGCTGTAGATTAATACTAGATTAAACTGAAAGGCAGGATAGCCTATGAAAGTTGCATTTATTTTCCCTGGCCAAGGGGCTCAATATGTTGGAATGGGCAAGGACTTATATTCTCATTTTGATATCATAAGAAAATTTTTCGATAAAACCAATCAGATTCTAAAAGAAGAATTTGTTGATTTAATTTTTTATGGCGATGAAGAGGATATAAAGAAAACAGAGAATACACAGCCTGGCATTCTGATGGTGAGTACAGCAATATCAGAACTATTAAAAAACGAGGGCATATATCCGGTTATAACTGCAGGGCTTAGTCTTGGGGAATACAGTGCTTTGGTGGCAGCCAAATCCATAAGCTATGAGGATGCCATTCCGTTGGTACGAAAAAGAGGCATTTTGATGAATGAAGCTTATCCACCAGGTAAAGGTACTATGGCTGCAGTTCTTGGTTTGGAAGCAGAAAAACTATTGACTTGCTGTAAAAAAGCAGCTGAATACGGTGTTGTAACCATAGCAAACTATAATTGTCCAGGCCAGCTGGTAATATCAGGGCAGGTTGAAGCTGTGGAAGCTGCTTCACAATTGGCGAAGGAAGCTGGAGCGAAACGAGTGATTCCCCTGCAGGTAAGCGGGCCCTTTCATACTTCACTGCTTCAGCCGGCGGGAGAAGCATTGTATGAAGAATTAAAGAAAGTCTCTATAAAAGAGCCTGAGATTCCGGTTATTTCTAATGTAACAGCCAAACCAGCCGGAAGCTGCGAGGAGATTCGCGAGTTATTGGCACTCCAGGTTAGTCATCCTGTCCTTTTAGAAAATTCTATTCGGTATATGCTCTCTCAGGGTGTAGATACATTTATAGAAGTTGGCCCAGGTAAAGCATTGACAGGATTTGTTCAAAGGATCGATAAAAAAGTATCGGTATATAACATAAATAATGTGGCTTCTTTGGAATTCGTATTAAACTTGCTTTTACTTTAACTGGAGGGTAGAACATGAATTTAATTGGCAAGGTTGCTTTGATTACTGGCGCTTCCAGGGGCATAGGCAGAGCCTGCGCGTTAAAACTGGCAAAGTTGGGGGCCGATATAGCGATAAATTGCTCTAAAAACAAAGCACTGGCTGAAGAAGCAGCAAATGAAATCAAAAATATAGGTAGAAAAGCAATTGTTATCCAAGCTGATGTTTCAAAACAAAAAGAGGTAGAATTAATGGTGGAGACCACCATAAAGCAATTGGGCAGTTTAGATATTTTAATTAATAATGCAGGAATAACAAGAGATTCTCTCCTGTTACGCATGAAAGAAGATGATTGGATCAAGGTGTTGGAGACAAATCTAAATAGTGTTTTTTTCACGACCAAGGCTGCAAGTAAATACATGATAAGGAAACGCCAGGGCAGAATTATAAATATATCTTCAATCATTGGCATTGCAGGGAATATTGGACAGGCAAATTATGCTGCTTCTAAGGCGGGGATAATTGGTTTTTCCAAGTCGGTTGCTAAGGAGCTGGCTTCCAGAAATGTTTTGGTTAATGTTATTGCTCCAGGCTTTATTGAAACAGATATGACTGATGCTCTCAACAAGCAGCAAAAGGAAATTATCTTGTCGTCTATTCCTTTGAAAAGATATGGCAAACCGGAGGATGTCGCCAATCTGGCTGCTTTCCTTTCCTCCGAAGAAAGTTCTTATCTGACCGGCCAGGTTATATTTGTTGACGGCGGTATGAATATGTAATAATATGTTAACGTGTTGCATATTATAAGCAAAATTATAGTACATAAGGGAGGTGAAAATATGTTTGAAAAAGTCAGAGATATTATTGCTGAACAGCTGGGTATTGAGGCAAGTGAAATAACCCCTGAATCAACGTTTGTTGATGATTTGGGTGCTGACTCATTGGATATTGTTGAACTTATAATGGCTTTTGAAGAGGAATTTAATATGGAAATTCCCGATGAAGAAGCAGAAAAAATATCCAAAGTCGGAGATGTAGTCGAGTATCTTAAATCGCATTCTTAATAATTCATTCGATCGGATTCCCTTGAAGGGAATCCGATCCATCATCCTAATGCAATAATAATGTTCATATCTTTATTATTCATTCATCCTAATGAATTCCTTTCACTCCTTTCTACAGTCAGGAGGTTTTAAACATGAAACACAGAGTGGTTGTAACTGGAATAGGTGCAATAACCCCTCTAGGCAACAATGTGGATACATTTTGGGAGAATATTAAAAAAGGAAAAAATGGAATTAAGAAAATTTCTCGCTTTGATGTAGAAATCTTTGAAACTAGAATTGCAGCACAGGTAGAGAATTTCATACCTGAAAACTTCATGGATAAAAAAGAAGCAAAGCGAATGGACCGATATACTCAATTTGCAGTAGCAGCTGCCCATATGGCTGTTGAACAAGCAGAATTGAATCTAAATAAGGTAGATGCAGAGCGCTTTGGGGTAATCCTGGGCACAGGCATAGGTGGAATCGAAACTTTAGAAAACCAAGCCAATGTTTTGAAAAACAAGGGACCAAAACGTGTAAGTCCTTTTTTTGTACCTATGATGATAGCTAATATGGCTGCAGGACACATTTCGATCATATTTGGTGCAAAAGGAATTAATACAACTGTTGTGACAGCCTGTGCCTCCGCTACAAATGCAATTGGAGAAGCTTTTAGGACAATTCGGGATGGATATGCTGATGCAATCATTACCGGCGGCAGTGAAGCTCCCATCACCTCACTAGCATTGGCGGGTTTCTGCTCCATGAAAGCCCTTTCAGCTAATAATGATCCGGAAACAGCCTGCAGACCTTTTGATTTAAATCGTGATGGATTTGTTATGGGAGAAGGGGCAGGAATTCTATTACTTGAAAGTTATGAACATGCGGTGAGACGGGGGGCTAAGATTCTAGCAGAAATTGCAGGGTATGGATCTACATCCGACTCTTATCATATTACAGCACCAGCGCCGGAAGGGGAAGGAGCAGCACGATCGATGAGGGAAGCACTTAGAGACAGCGATATTGCTGCCGATGAAGTGGATTATATTAACGCACATGGCACTTCAACTCCATATAATGATAAATTTGAAACTGCGGCCATAAAGTCAGTTTTTGGTGATCATGCAAAAAAACTTGCTGTCAGCTCTACCAAATCCATGACTGGACACTTGCTTGGTGCGGCAGGAGGAATTGAAGCCATTGTCTTGATAAAAGCCATTGAGGATCAATTCCTGCCTCCAACTATAAATTACGTAACACCAGATCCCGATTGTGATTTGGATTATGTGCCAAATAAAGGACGAAAGGGAAAGGTCGAAATCGCAATGTCCAATTCATTTGGCTTTGGTGGTCAAAACGCTTGTATAATAATGAAAAAGTTTTTTGACTAGTAATAGTTTTAATATTGTTTTATTCTAATTGCATCCGGGAAGGACGGTGCCTATGGTTTAATAAGGCATCGTCCTTTTTGGTAAAATAATTCAACAATAAGATGAATTTAAACTCTATTATTAAATGTAATTGATAAAAAAAGGGATAATGTATATAATTACACTAGTGTAAAAGCGGTTATAAGGAAGAAGTTGAATATGAATAATTCTGTACAACTTAATGAACTGTTTGATATATTAGCCTACGAATTCAAAGATATCCATCTTATTATTACAGCATTAACCCACAGTTCCTACGCTAATGAAGCCGGCGGGAAGATACCATATAATGAACGCCTTGAATTCTTGGGCGATTCAGTGCTGGGATTAGTTATAAGTGATTATTTATACAAAACCTATTCGGATCTGTCGGAAGGAGAACTTAGCAAAATACGTGCTGGTGTGGTATCGGAGTATTCACTGGCGCAAAGAGCCAGAGAAATAGGCCTCGGATCTTATCTCAGGCTTGGCAAAGGTGAAGATAATTTTGGAGGCAGGGACAGATCTTCGGTGCTTGCTGATGCTATGGAGGCAGTAATTGGAGCTGTATATTTGGATGGCGGTTTGGATGCTGCCAAAACTTATGTATTAAACCAGTTGAGAAGTATTATAGTCTCTCAGTTAGCCGGAAAAGGCCATCAGGACTATAAGACCCGGCTTCAGGAATTGCTGCAAAGTCGTTCATCTCTTGAAATCACTTATCGAATCGTCAGGGAAGAGGGGCCTGATCATGACAAGTGGTTTACTGCGGAAGTATACCATGGCGGGGCAACAATAGGCAGGGGGCAGGGCAAAAGCAAAAAAGAAGCCGAGCAACAGGCTGCATGCCAAGCTCTCAGTAAATTAAATAAAAAATAGACATATAGTACAATTTATGATGCTTAAGATGAGGTGTTGAAATATTGCTTTTAAAGAAGTTGGACATATATGGTTTTAAATCATTTGCAGATAGAATTAGTATGAAGTTTGATAAGGGCATTACCGCCATTGTCGGACCTAATGGCTGCGGTAAAAGCAATGTTGCTGATGCAGTACGGTGGGTTCTTGGTGAGCAAAGTGCAAAATCATTACGTGGTAGTAAGATGGAAGATGTTATATTCTCTGGGACCCAACTCAGAAAATCTTTGGGCTTTGCAGAAGTGTCCCTGACTCTGGATAATAGCGATGGAGCACTGCCGGTAGATTTTTCCGAAGTAACCATAACCCGTAGAATGTTTCGGTCCGGAGAGAGTGAATACTTTATTAATAAAACACCCTGCAGGCTGAAAGATATTATTGAGTTATTTATGGATACAGGAGTTGGTAAAGAGGGCTACTCAATTATCGGGCAAGGCAGAATTGACGAAATTTTAAGCACCCGTTCTGAAGATAGAAGATATATCTTTGAAGAAGCGGCTGGAATAGTTAAATATAAAGCCCGCCGAGACGAAGCAGAAAAAAAACTTGAGAAAACCAAGCAGAATCTTATGCGGGCAGAAGATATTCTTTCTGAATTGGAGCAACAGCTAAGTCCATTGGAAGAACAGGCCAAAAATGCTAGGAAGTACTTAAAACTGAAAGAAAAGTTAAAATTTTATGAAATTAATAAATTTCTACACCAATATTCCAGTCATACTCAAAAAATTCATGAGTTGAAGGAACAAATAAAAAAATTGAAAGAAGATATAGACTTTCGGAAAGCTAGATTATCGGAAATAGAAAAGCAAAAACAAAATTTGTCTCAAAGCTTAAATCTTTTACATCAGGAAATAGATGAAACAAAAAGGCAATGCTATGATCTTACTAATTCTTCAGAAAAACTAAAAGGAGAACAAAAGCTAAATTTAGAACGCATACAACAATATGAACGGGAAAATAACAGGCTTAAAGAGGAAATCCAAAGAAGGCAGGAGGAAATGCAGCAAGCCGAGGAGCAAATTACATTTTTAAACGCTGCTGTTGAAAAACGAAGGAAAGAGTTTGAAAAATTACATTTAAAAGCAGATTTCATAACCAATAAATTAGAGGAAGCAAATAAAAAAATAGACAGCTTCCAACATCTTATAGACGAAACAAAAGGAGATATTATTCAGATACTAAATAAAATATCTGATTGTAAGAACCAATTAACTCGATATCAAACTATTGAAAGCAGCCTTAAAGATCGTTTAAAAAATATAGAAGAACTGATAGCAAACAAAAAAAATGCACAGGATGAACTAGGAAAAAGGCTTAAAAGTTTACATAATAGTATTATGTTAACTAAATTGAATTTTGATGAACTAACAGAAAGAAGATTGCATATAGAACAAAAAATCAACAGTGGAAAAAAAGAGTTGCGTTCAATCGAAGAACAACTTAATAAAGAAAGGCAAATTCTTGAGGGAAGAAGTTCCCGTTTGAAACTTCTTGAAGATATGAGGAGAGGATACGAGGGTTTTAATAAAACGGTTAAAGAGATTATGACAGCTTGTCAATCTAATCCAACTATGTCCCGGAAAGTATGTGGAGTTGTTGCATCATTAATTCATGTGCCTAAGGATTATGAAGTAGCAATAGAGACCGTATTAGGTAGCAGTCTACAATATATTGTTACTGAAGATGAGGAAGATGCTAAGTATCTTATAAATTTTCTCAGGGAGAACAATTATGGCCGTACAACTTTTCTTCCTATATCATCTGTACAATGCAGAAGACTAAATTCTAAAGAACGAAACGTTTTGGCTGAGAAAGGCTGTTTGGGTATTGCTTCTGAACTGGTGGAATGTGATCCTAAATATAAGAATATAATAGATCATTTATTGGGACGCGTAGTAATTGCTGAAGAATTAGATTCTGCTATATCAATAGCCAAGCTTTTTTCATATTCATTTAAAATCGTAACTATAAAAGGTGATATAATTAATCCCGGCGGTTCAATTACTGGTGGAAGCAATAGTATTAGAAGCATCAGCATCTTGAGGCGTAAAAGAGAAATTGCTGAGTTACGCAAGGAAATTATCAACAGAAAAAAGATTATAAATGAACTAGAAAAACAATATGGGAAACTTAAAGAAGAATATAATGATAATAAAGCATTCCTGGAAAACCTTGATACCAACATACACAAAACTGAAATGCAGCTTTCCAGCGAAGAAGAAAACTTGAATAGATTATTATTGCAACAGGCAGATGCAGAAAGTGAAATCATAGTACTGGAAAATGAGAAAAAGGAAATATATCAAAATTTAAAAGAGTTAAAGAATTCTATTCTCGAAGCTAAGACCAGGTTAGATAATCTGGAAATCAAGAATAGATTTATAAATGAGGAAACTAAAGAATTTGAGAGCCGTTTGAAAGAGAAGTTAAATGAAAGAGATAAAATCATCAAAGAACAAACCGACTTACGGGTACAATTAGTCACCTTGCAGCAAGAAGTGCGCAATTTAAAAGAACAAGTGGGCCATATTAAGAAAAAACTTGTTCACTTATATGAAAGTATAGAAATCAGAAGAAAGCAAATACGGGATAATAATGATAAAATAACTTCAATCCAGTCTAGTATTGAAAATAATAAAGCTAAAATAAGTAATATGGAAAAAGAAGTTACACAATTAAAGGCTTCCATTGAGAACATGGAGAATAAGCGCAGTAAGGATGAAATAAGGCTAAGTGAAGTTGAGCAGGAACTTAAGGACATAAATAAGATTATTCAAGATATCACTGACAATAAACATCGTGTAGACATTCAATGTTCACGATATGAAGTGGAATTAGAGAATATTCAAAATAACATATGGGAAGAGTACGAAGTTACCTGGAAAACGGCATCTGATTATAGAGATGAAAAACTTACTCTTTCAACAATTAATAAGCAGATCCAATTACTAAAAAGTGAAATAGATAAAATGGGCGATATCAATGTGAGTGCCATAGAAGAATTTAAAAGAGTTAATGAAAGATATCAGTTTATGATAGAACAAAAGAATGATTTGATTACCGCTGGTAAAAACCTTCGCAATGTTATTTCTGAAATTACAACAACAATGGAAAAGCAGTTTAGAGAGGAATTTGCTGTTATAAACGAATATTTTGGTGAAAGCTTCAGAAAACTTTTCGGAGGAGGACAAGCTAAGCTTGTATTGGAAGATCCGAATGATGTATTAAATTGCGGAATTGAAATTATAGCACAGCCGCCAGGAAAAAAACTGCAAAATCTTTTATTGCTGTCGGGAGGAGAACGGGCTATGACAGCTATTGCTATATTGTTTGCAATTCTCAGACACAAACCTACACCATTTTGTGTGCTGGACGAGATTGATGCAGCCTTGGACGATAGCAATGTTTATCAGTTTGGAAAATATATAAGAGAATTTTCCAATGAAACCCAGTTTGTTATTATTACTCACAGAAAAGGCACTATGGAAGTCAGTGATGTATTATACGGAATAGCAATGGAAGAAAAAGGTGTATCAAAACTCATTTCAGTTAAATTTGATGAAATGGTCAGCTGAAAGAAGGAACTAATGTTATAGGAGGTAAAATATATAAATGCAACATAATAAAAAAGGATTTTTTTCCAGGCTTAAAGATGGTTTAACCAAAACCAGAAGTAATATTACAAGCAGAATAGATGAATTGGTAAAATACTATAGCCAAATAGATGATGAGTTTTTCGAGGAATTAGAAGAAACTCTTATAATGGCTGATGTCGGTTTACAAACAACAGAAGATATAATAAGAAATATACGTCAGCAAGTTAAGAGCGAAAAAATCGGTGATACTTTAAGAATTAAATCATTGTTGAAAGAACAGATAGTTAGTATATTGGAAACGGATAGTCGTAAGCTAACGATTACCAGACCAACAATTATATTGGTAGTAGGAGTTAACGGAGTAGGCAAAACCACAACAATAGGAAAACTGGCCAGCAAATATCGAAAGGAAGGCAAAACAGTTATGCTGGCTGCGGCAGATACTTTTAGAGCGGCTGCAGGAGAACAATTGGAAATATGGAGCAAACGGGCAGGCGTACCCATAATATTACATGGTGAAGGTGCAGATCCTGCAGCAGTTGTTTATGATGCAATACAGTCAGCCAAGGCTAAAAATATTGATGTTTTGCTATGTGATACGGCGGGTAGGCTTCATAATAAAAAGAATTTAATGAATGAATTGGGAAAGATTAATCGAATTATAGACAGGGAGTATCCTGAAGCCCAGAAGGAAGTATTGCTGGTAATAGACGCTACAACTGGGCAGAATGCAATTACACAGGCTTCTTTATTCAAAGAAGCAGTAGGCATTACAGGCATTGTATTAACCAAGCTGGATGGTACTGCCAAAGGCGGAGTTATATTGGCAGTTAAAGCTCAGTTAGGCATTCCTATTTATTATATAGGTGTAGGAGAACATGTTGAAGATTTGCAGGATTTTAATGCCAGGAATTTTGCTGAGGCCTTGTTTGATGATTAATATAGTTAATTATTTGTCACCTCGTCAATTAAAAATACTTGACGGGGGTTTTTTTTTAATTTATAATGTTCAAGTGTTAAGTAAAAAAACTTGACGTCTTTATTTAAGTACTGGAGAACGATGTGAAGTTCAATGGAAAAATTTGAAAAAATGGCTTTGCTTTTGGATATGTATGGAGAGTTGCTTACTCAAAAGCAAAGAAACGTAATGGATCAATACTATAATTTCGATTTGTCATTGCAAGAAATTGCAGAAAATGTTGGCATCAGCAAGCAGGGAGTTCATGATCTGATCAGGCGAGCTGAAAACTTATTATTAAGAACCGAGAATAAATTAGGCTTTCTGAAGCGGTTGTTGAGAATTCAGGCCGAACTGAAAACAATCAAATGCATGCTGGAACTCTACAACCAAGAGAGCATACACCAAGCTGATCAGAAATGTATTAATATTGGGCAATCGCACGATAAGCTTTTGGCCTGCCTGGATAAGCTTGATAATCTCATTAATATCTGTATGGGAGGTTAATGGATTGGCATTTGAGAGTTTGACGGATAAACTTCAGTCTGCATTTAAAAAGCTGACAGGCAAGGGCAAACTAAGCGAAAAAGATGTAAAAGAAGCCATGCGAGAGGTTAAATTAGCTTTACTTGAAGCAGACGTGAACTTTATTGTTGTAAAAGATTTAATAAAAAAGATAAGCGAACGTGCTGTGGGATCGGAAATTATGGAAAGCCTGACTCCGGGCCAGCAAGTAATTAAGATTGTTAATGAGGAATTAACCACTCTTATGGGAGGCTCCCACAGTAAAATTACTATGGCATCTAAGTCCCCAACTATCATAATGTTGATTGGATTGCAGGGTTCAGGAAAAACAACTCAAGCTGGAAAACTGGCTTATTTTTTTAGAAAACAGGGTAAAAACCCATTGTTGGCCGCATGTGATGTATACCGCCCGGCAGCAATCAAGCAGTTGCAAATAGTTGGTGAGAAAGTTAATACTCCAGTATTTGAGAAGGGACAGGGAGATCCTGTAGACATTGCAAGAGAAGCCATAGAGTATGCCAAAGAAAACCATAATGATATGGTTTTGATTGATACAGCTGGCCGACTGCACATTGATGAAGAGCTGATGAGTGAGCTTAAATCCATTAAATCTGAAATTAAGCCGCACGAAATTTTATTGGTAGTCGATGCCATGACAGGTCAAGATGCTGTCAACGTAGCAAAATCTTTTAACGAACAGCTTGGCATTGATGGATTGATCCTGACCAAGCTGGATGGCGACACACGCGGCGGTGCTGCACTTTCTGCCAAAGCGGTTACAGGTAAGCCCATAAAATTTATCGGTATTGGCGAAAAATTAGATGATTTGGAAGTATTTCATCCGGATCGAATGGCCAGCCGAATTCTTGGTATGGGAGATATACTAACTATAATCGAAAGAGCCCAGGCCAGCCTTGATTTAAAAAAAGCACAGGAGATGGAAAAAAAGCTTCGTACCCAGACTTTTACTCTGGATGATTATTTAGAACAGTTAGAGCAAGTAAAGAATATGGGCTCCATGCAGGAAATACTTTCCATGATACCGGGCATAAACGCTGCAAAACTGCGGGGATTGCAGTTGGATGAAAAACAGATACCAAGAACACAGGCGATTATTCAGTCCATGACACCACAGGAACGAAATAATCCGTCGATTATTAATGCCAGCCGTAGAAAAAGAATAGCTGCTGGCAGTGGTACTAGAATACAGGATGTTAATCAGTTACTAAAATCCTATGAGGATTTAAAACGCATGATGAAACAGATGTCGAGCATGACCAAGAGCAAAGGGAAAAAAGGAAAATTCAGATTTCCGTTTATGTGATACTGTTTAAAGCCAGCAACTGATTTTGTCAGTTTGCATAAAAAAATATTTATACAGTGAGGTGAGAATATGGTAAAAATCAGATTAAAGAGAATGGGAGCTAAGAAGAATCCATTTTATCGCCTGGTTGTGGCTGATTCCCGATATCCCAGAGATGGGAGATTTCTGGAGGAAATTGGTTATTATAATCCTACCACCAACCCGGCAGAAATAAAAATTGATGTTGAAAAAGCAAAGGATTGGCTTAGGAAAGGTGCACAGCCTACCGATACAGTCAGGGTTCTTCTTAAGAAGAACGGCATATTATAGGAGGCAGAGCTATGGTTGAATTGGTGGAATATATCGCCAAATCCTTGGTCGATAATCCAGACAAGGTCAATGTAAGCAAGAAAGAAGAAGACAATGCCATAATAATAGAATTAAGAGTAGCTCCTGACGATATGGGAAAAGTTATTGGCAAGCAAGGCCGCATAGCTAAAGCTATTCGGACTGTTATTAAGGCGGCATCTTTTAAAGAAAATAAGAGGGTAACATTGGAAATAATTTAAGGTGAAAAAACCAATGCAAGAATATCTGTCTGTTGGTATTGTTCTAAAACCTCATGGCCTACGAGGAGAAGTAAAGGTTAAGCCTTTGACAGATGATGAAAGACGTTATGATTGTCTGAACTGTGTTTATGTTAAAAATGATGAGTTCAAAGAGCTTAGCATTATATCCAGACGTTATAACAAAGGTTTTGTTTATTTAAGATTTAAGGGCTTAGAAACCATAGATTCGGTGACGAATTTAAGAAACAAATATCTCTGGATACCTCGACATATGGCTCGTAAGCTGCCTGCAGATACTTACTTTATAGCCGACTTGCTTGGTTGCCGGGTAGAGACTTTGTCAGGTGAATACTTAGGTGAAATCGCAGACGTACAGGAAACCGGAAGCAATGATGTATATATAGTGCATGGAGGTCCTAAAGGGGAAATATTGATCCCTGCACTTAAGAAAGTGGTTGTCGAGGTAGACATAAAAAATAAACTTGTGCGGGTGGACCTGACAGATATGGAGGGATTACTGCCCGATGAGAATTGATATACTCACACTTTTTCCCGAGATGTTTGAAAGTTTTCTAACAACCAGTATATTAGGACGTGCTGTTGAAAAGGGTTTGGTTTCTATAAAAGTCCATAATATACGTGATTTTGCTGATAATAAGCATAAGCAGGCTGATGATTATCCGTATGGCGGAGGTGCCGGCATGGTATTGATGCCTCAGCCATTGTCTGATTGCATAAAACATGTGCTTTCCCAATATCGGGAAAAGACATATGAGAAAAAAACAAAAATTATTTACCTTTCTCCGCAAGGCCAGGTGCTCAGCCAACAAATGGCAAGAGAGCTGTCTAAAGAGCCTTCTTTGATTCTGATATGCGGGCATTATGAAGGGATTGACCAACGAATTATTGACAGATATGTAGATATGGAAGTTTCTATCGGTGATTATGTACTTACAGGCGGGGAAATCCCTGCTATGGTGCTAATTGATTGTGTTACCCGCTTAATTCCTGGAGTATTAGGCAGCCAAGAATCCATATTGGAAGAATCACATACAGCAGGCTTGCTCGAGTATCCTCAGTATACCAGGCCAGCTGTCTACGACGGAGATGAGGTCCCTCAGGTATTATTATCCGGGGATCATGAAAGAATAAAAAGATGGCGAAGACAGCAGAGTTTGAAAAATACATTGAAGAAGCGGCCTGATATGTTGAAGAAAGCTTCATTGACTGAAGAGGACTACAAGTTTCTGAAAGAGCTGAAAGATTCTGAATGACAGCTTATTGCATAAGGGAAGTTCCTTATGATATAATTTTTTGCATGATTAAAAGCGTTCCTCTTTCCAGGTTATAGGTTATGAACGCTTGTAAAAAGGAGGTTAAAAACCCATGAATATTATTAGAACTTTGGAACAGGAGCAAATGAGGAAGGATTTACCAGAATTCTCCGTTGGTGATACAGTGAGAGTATTTGTTAAGGTTGTAGAGGGATCTCGCGAAAGGTTGCAAGCTTTCGAGGGAACTGTTATTCAAAGAAACGGAGGAGGAATTAGCGAAACTTTTACAGTGCGCAGGATTTCTTATGGTGTTGGTGTAGAGAGAACTTTTCCGCTTCATTCACCAAGGATTGATCGTATTGAGGTAGTGAGAAAAGGTAAAGTACGTAGAGCAAAACTATTTTATCTGCGTGACCGGATCGGAAAAGCTGCTAAAATTAAAGAAAAGCAAGTTAGCAAATAAAACACATATGGGACTGGCAACAGTTCCATATTGTTTTATTATAAGCACAAATGCCCATCAAAGCTTTAGATATAAAGGTTGTATGCAATTATTTGATTACTACGGGAAGGTCTGATATGTAATGAAACAGAAAAAGGGCAGCATGAGCAGCGTCAAAATTTCAGAAAATATAAAGCAATCCGGAACATTGAGGGAAATATGGGATTGGGCTCAAACCATAATTATAGCTGTGATTATTGCCCTCTTAATTCGCAGTTTTCTGTTTGAAATTATTCTGGTAGACGGGAATTCGATGGCTCCTACTCTTTTCGACCGGGATAGGGTTTTTGTAAATAAAATCATATATTTATTGGAAGAACCAAGCCATGGTGATATCGTTATTTTCAAGACTCCTGAAGATAACAAGTCAAATTATGTAAAACGTCTTATTGGCTTGCCAGGAGATAGAATTAAAATAGAGAATGGAATTGTTTACTTAAATGGTGACCCCCTGCATGAGCCATATGTTGAGGTTCCTGCGATCAATGATTATATGGAAGTAACCGTACCGGAAGGAGCTTTCTTCGCTTTGGGGGATAATCGCAATGATAGTAAAGACAGCAGAGATTTTCGAATTGGTTTTATTTCCATGAAGAATCTAGTTGGTAAGGCGGTATGGCGTATATGGCCTTTGAGCAATATTTCTCCAATCCAGTAGGAAGGAAGTGAACATTTTGAGTATTAACTGGTATCCTGGCCATATGGCCAAGGCAAAGCGTTTAATAAGAGAGGATTTAAAATTAGTAGATATGGTCATCGAACTGCTCGATGCCAGGATACCGTCCAGCAGCACTAATCCAGATTTTAGTTCTCTTTATCACAACAAAATCCGCGTAATTGTGCTAAATAAAGCAGATTATGCTGATCCTGACAAAACGAAAAAATGGCAGGACCATTATCAGAATCAAAATATGCCGGTTGTAGCAATTAATGCATTAAATAAGAAAGATATAAACAACGTAAGAAAGTTTCTTTTTTCACTGGCAGATGAAAAACGAAAGCAAATAAGAAAACAAAAAGGCATAAATAAGACTATTCGTGCAATGGTTGTGGGGATACCAAATGTTGGAAAGTCCACTTTTATAAACAGCATTACAGGGAAATCCAAAGCAAAAACAGGAGACAGACCAGGCATTACTAAAGTTAAGCAATGGTTTAGAGTAACTCCTTATTTTGAACTTTTGGATACCCCCGGTCTTTTATGGCCAAAGTTTGAAGAAGAGTTAATTGGTCTGCATCTTGCTTATGTTGGGTCCATCAAAGAAGAGATTATTCAACCGGAAGAAGTGGCCTTTCGTTTTTTGGAGGAAATGTCTGAAAGCTATCCTGATCTATTAAAAACACGTTTTCAACTCAATCATATAGACAGAGAAGGACATGAACTTTTGGCAGAAATAGCAGTAAAAAGAGGATGGTTGCAATCTGGCGGAATAGCTGATATAGAAAGAGCTGCCAAACAAGTTCTGTATGAATATCAAGCCGGCATTATTGGACGTACTACATTAGAGCTTCCTTATTAAAGAAGGAAAATCTACAAAAATATCGAACTATTCTTGAGATTAGCACGATGAGGAGGCTTTTTTTTGGATATACATAAATTGACCATTTCTGAAGTAAAAGATCTTCTTCAAAATACGCACATAGTATCCGAAGATTTGCTAAATGCGTTAAGGCGCGATAATCGAAAAGGAATTCAGGTGCTGCTTAAAAAATATTATAGAGAACAGGAAATCCTTAGAAGAAAAAATGATAATGCAAAAAAATTATTACAATATGAAAAGAGAATTTGGTCTCAAGGTTATATTAATATAGGAGGAGTTGATGAAGCAGGACGGGGGCCTTTGGCAGGTCCTGTTGTTTCTGCCTGTGTTATATTACCAAAAAATCTCATCATTGTAGAAATAGATGATTCAAAAAAGCTGTCAGCTGCTAAAAGAGAGGAACTATATAATAGAATATTTAATAATGCATATGCAATTGGAATTGGAATAGTAGAGAATAAAAGGATAGACGAAATAAATATTTACAACGCCACTAAGGAAGCAATGATACAAGCAGTGCTTGCAAGCAAACAGCAACCGGACTTTCTTTTGTTGGATGCCATGAATTTAAAAGAATTACCTATACCCCAATTATCCGTGATTAAAGGCGACTCGAAATCCCAGTCTGTAGCGGCAGCTTCTATCATTGCCAAAGTCACCAGAGACAGGATAATGGAGGATTTTGCCAAGTTATATCCGCAGTATGGATTTGAAAAACATAAAGGATATGGTACTAAGGAACATGTTGAAGCTATTCGTAAATATGGTACTACACCAATTCATCGCTTAAGTTTCTTGGATAAAATATTACCTACGATGTAAGGAGGCTTTGCTTGTGTTAGCTAAAATAAAAAGTGCCGGCCTCATTGGCATCAATGGTTATATTATCGATATTGAAGCAGATATTTCAAATGGCTTACCCGTGTTTGATATTGTCGGTTTAGCCGATACAGCTGTTAAGGAGTCCAGAGAACGGGTTCGTACGGCAATAAAAAACTGTGGTTTTGATTTTCCAATTAAACGAATAACAATTAACATGGCACCAGGTGATACAAGAAAAGAAGGCTCTGCCTATGATTTGGCAATTGCCATTGGTATTATGAAAGCAACAGGGCAGGTCAGTTTTCCTGCCGGTTTTCATCCTATTATTTTAGGTGAACTTTCACTTGATGGTAGCATCCGTCCGATAAACGGAGTATTGCCTATGCTGCTATCTGCGGCGGATAAAGAAAAAGATGTTATCCTTCCTAAAGAAAATGCCCTTGAGGCTTGTCATGTAGAAGGAATCAATGTATATGCTTTTGAGCATCTGTCGGAATTGGTTTCGGCATTAAACGGCGATACGCCAATGAGTAAGTTTAATAAAACAATTAAAAATATGAGATCTTCTTCCTGTAATTCCGTTTGTGATGATTATGCTGATGTAAAAGGGCAGGAAGCAGCGAAGAGAGCTTTGAAAATAGCCGCTGCCGGAGGACATAACCTTCTCATGATTGGCAGCCCTGGCACTGGGAAAACCATGTTAGCCAGGAGATTGCCATCTATTTTGCCTGATTTAACATATGAGGAAGCTATAGAAACTACCATGATATATAGTGCTGCAGCTCTATTGGATTCAAAAGAAGGTCTGATACAAAAAAGGCCGTTCAGGTCTCCACATCATACAATTTCAAATGTTGCCCTGGTAGGAGGCGGAAGAATACCTAAGCCTGGAGAAATCAGTCTTGCTCATAATGGTGTTCTGTATTTAGATGAACTGCCTGAATTCAGAAGAGATGTACTAGAAGTATTAAGACAGCCGCTGGAAGATGGCAAGATAACAGTTTCCCGTGCCTATGGGTCTGTAGTATTTCCTGCAAAATTTATGCTTATTGGCAGCATGAATCCTTGTCCATGTGGATATTTTGGAGATCAAAATCATTACTGCAAATGTTCTCCTAATCAAATAATGCGATACTTAGATCGTTTATCAGGGCCGTTAATAGATCGTTTTGATATTCACCTCGAAGTAAGGCCAGTCAGCTTTGATAAGCTAACTGGAGACTATGAAGGAGAAACATCAGCTCAAATGAAGAAGGAGGTGGATAAAGCGAGAAATATTCAGCTTGAGAGATATAAGGATAAAGAAATTTATTGTAATGCACAACTAAGCCCAAAGCAGATCAAACAATACTGTAGACTTACTAAGAGCCAGAAAAGTATTCTAAAGGACGCTTTTTCCAGTTTATCATTAAGTGCAAGAGCTTATGATCGCATCCTGAGAGTTGCTCGAACGATTGCAGATTTAGATGGAGAAGTACACATTATGGATCATCATTTGGCAGAAGCTATACAATACCGCAGTTTGGACAGACAATATTGGAATTATTAAAACTAGATAAGGAGAATTGGGAAAGTATATGAAAAAAATCATCAAAAGATCTAATATCGATATTAATCTTGCGTGCTATTTTACAATGGTATTGCTCGGTTTATACTTGGCAGGTTATCAAAATGCAGTTGACTCTATTACTAAAGAATATTCAATTTCCAGCGCGATTATGGGGGCTATTATAGCGTTGCATTTTATTGGTTCCATAACATCGCCTGTAGTATTTGGTGAAATAAGTGATCGAAAAGGTACAAAAATAGTTACTTTAACAGCTTTTGTTTTTTTAATAATCGGCCTATTAGCAGTTAGTTTAATTAAAAACATATATATCTTAGCCTTAGGTATTTTTTTAATAGGATGCGGTTTTTCCGTTATAGAAGGGACCTTATCAACAGTATTATCAAATAACAACCCAGGTCATACTGTAAAAGTTATTAATATGTCCCAAATGTTCTTTTGCATTGGCGCTGTCTTAAGTCCCATTTTTACACTATTTATAATGAAACGTTTTGGAAGCTGGAAATATGTTTTTATTATACTAACTTTCTTATTCTTTTTTATGGCTGTTATTTTTTTTCGATTTGATCTTGATAAGTCTAGAAATAAGCAGACTAAAAATATAGAATGTGAAAATAAGATACATTCTTTTGTATTACTAAAACAGAAAAGTTTTATACTATTATGTCTGGCTATGTTTATATATGTAGGAGTTGAGGAAGGTATAGCATTTTGGATGACAACGTTTTTTGGTCATACTTATAATAGTACACTATGGGGATCATATGCATTATCTGCCTACTGGGCTGGAATGGTTTTGGGACGTTTTTTCGCCGCATTATTGCCGGAAAAAGGCATCACATTTCTAAAAATTGGCACCATTCTGACTTGTTTCAGCATATTACTAGTTCTATTGACTGAGAATAAAGTATTAGGATTTGTTTCTTTTGCATTGGTTGGGCTGGGCTTTTCTGTCACATGGCCAATGATTGTTTCCATTACATCAGAAAAATTCCACAATTTTAGGGGAACAGCAATTGGCATAATGATGTCACTGGGAGCTCTAGGAGGAACAGTTCTTCCTTTTTTAATTGGCATATTTGATAATTTTGGTAAGATAAGAATAGCTTTTTGGGCAATGCCCTTTCTTGCCATAATCATATTAATAAGCATTCTACATACAGAAAAATAGTAATAAATTAATTATGCAATTCGCTATATAACAGCTGATAGTTTAGATAAAGATATCAATCAGCTGTTTTTTTATACTTATTTAACACTAAATAATAGAAATTATACTATCTGACTATAATATAATAAGCAAATTGCATAAAAAAATAAAAAAAAGACTTGATTGTTTCTTTATACATGTTTATAATTAACATGTAATAACGTTATTACAATGAAGTTAGGAATATATTTAAGAGAAAAATCATAAAAAATGAATCAAATTATCAATAATACACAAATAATCTTTGACGATATACAATAAAAAAGAATTTAGCAATTTACTGCTTTACATACTTATTTATTCGATCTAATTAGTATGAATATATCACTACAATAAGCCATTATAAGATTTACTCACTCATAGAAATGCTCGTTGTATTATTTATAAAAACTACTAATATTTAATTACCATTCTGATTTGCTTTTTGTAATAACGTTATCACAAGAAATTTTTATATAAATTAAAGAAAGAGGTGCAGAAATGAAAAGAATTATTGCTGTGTTTTTAGCTATGATGATGCTGACTGCAATGATTACCGGATGTTCTCAACCAGTGGAAACAGAGCCTTCTCCTGAGCCAGAACCAACCCAGACTACAGAAGGTTCTGAACCTGAAGAGTCTGAAACATCTGGTGATGAAGAAGGTTCTGATGAGCCCATACTAATAGGAGTCAGCATCATGGAAATGACTGCTTATACTTGGTTTTTGGGTGCTGTAGATGGTTGCAAACAGTGGGCAGAAGAACATCCAGAAGCGAATTTTACATTTCAGTTTGAAGATTCTGCTTCTGATGTTCAAACAATGTTGAATAACATTGAAAATCTTGTTACAGCAGGAGCAAAAGGAATTATACTATTCCCAGCTGATGCATCCTCTGCAATCCCAACTATGAAGCAGTATGTTGCACAGGGTATTCCTTTTATCATTGGAGATTATAAGCAAGAACCTGCTTCTCCGGATGATGTTGTGTGGTCAACTTTTGTAGGTCATGATATGAGGGCCCTAGGTGAAACTGCTGGTAAAGTTGCGGTAGAGTATTTGAAAACCTTAGGCAAAGATGATCCTGTTTGCTTATTCATTTCTCGCCCAACTTCCGGCCAAGTATCAGTAGACAGATTCGAAGGATTCCGCGACACAGTTTTAGCTGAATTCCCGAATGCTAAAATAATTGAAGAAGGCGATACTGGTGCTGGAAGCAGAGCTTCTGCGCAGGATCTGGTGGAGAATATTCTCCAAAGAGAACCGCATATTGATGTAGTTTGCGGACATAATGATGCTGCAGTAGTTGGTGCGTATAATGCTGCTGTTTCCCAAAATAGGAATGAAATGAAATTCATCGGAATTGCGGGTGACAAGGACGTACTAACATTTATTACTGAAGGTAACGAGGCTTGGTTAGGAGAAGTTTTGCAAGATCCAGTAGTACTTGGATATCAGGCATGTGAAGCTATGTATAAAGTATTAGTATTAGGTGAAGAGCTTCCTGAAGAATATGAATTGCCTATGCCTGAAGCAATTACGCCAGATAACGTAAAAGACTATGACTGGCAGAATTGGTCATGGCTGTAAGTATTGTAGAACAATTGGGAGTGGGCCCATACAAGCCCCTCCCTATTGAATACAAATTCAGGAGGTATGATTATGATCAATTTGTTACCTGAACCTAAAAGGATTAGAGATGATAACGGGTATACAAAATCTTTTAAAAATTTCCTTTTGCTAACAGAAAGTAATGTGGATTATTTACAAGAAATAGCAACCTTACGTCTTTGGAATCATGATGATATAAAAGTATTTACAAAAACTACTAGTAATGCCAGCAATTACATAACTATTAATATTATACCTACACTGGATGGTATTAGCACAGAGAATGATGAGCTTTTCAAGTCACAAGGATATTATATCGAAATTAAGGAAGATCAAGTCACATTAAAGTATGAGAATAATGCTGGTTATATTTATGGAATAACGAGTATAATCAGATTATTGAGAAAAGAAGATGAAATGTATAAATTGCCTCTGTGTGAAATAATAGATTACCCGTCAGTTCCAGTAAGAGCTGTTGCTCCGACTTTTTCCTGGTATGCAGGCTATGGAAGAATAGGATTTGATTCACAATTGTGGGGATATGATGAATGGGTCGAGTTTATAAATATTTGCGTTGATAATAAAATTAATCAGATGAACATGGTAATGTATGGCTATTGGCCATTTGAAATGGAAGAATATCCAGAAACCGTTTTCCGCAATGTTCCAGTGAAAATATGGAATCACGAAAATAGGAGATGGCTAACTATACGATTCAGCCATCCTAATATTGAGGAGAACTTTCTACAAGATCTAATTGAATATGCACATAAATTAGAAGTAAAAATATTTGCTTACGTAGGACTTAATTCATATAATGGCGGTTACAGTATTAAGCATCCTGAAGCAAGATCAAAACCCCCCAAATCAGAAAAGTTTTTAAACGACTTTGATTCACTTTGCTTAAGCTATCCAGGAACCGTAGAATATATTGTAGAGTGCATGAAGAAAATTGCTACCTTAGGTTTCGATGGATATGCACTTGAGGAAAGCGAGGAAGGTTTCTGGTATTGTGAATGTGATGGATGTAAGAAGCGTTGGCATGCTATTTCGAACACTCCAGGAGAGGCTAAGCATAAAGCTAATATGTGGTTGCTTAATCAAATTTATGAAGAAGTAAAAAAGATTAATCCTGATATTGTGTTAGGAATTCGTGCTTTCCGTCAACCTCCTTTGGAAAAAGATCCTGAATTTTTGAGAGAATGTGCAGAAGCCATGCCTGATGATGTTGTATTATTCTGGGCGCCAGGATTATATGTCCCAGAAAGTGAATTTGAAAAATGGGTCAATATCTTTGGCAAGCATAGAATTTGGGCTAGAGACACAGAAGCAAATTCAATAACATCAACTATGGGCAGGTTATATCGTACTTTTAAGTCTAATGTAATAAGATATGAAGATGAGACTAATGAACAAGTTATAGAAACAGATATACGGCAGCATAAAGGCAGTGTGAGAATGGGAGTACACGGGATCAATGGATACGTATTTGAATGGTATGGGCTTCCTTTACATTTGTTTGCACACGGCAATTACGGTTGGGGTTCTATGATGGATGAGGAAGCATTCTATAGCAAGGCTTGTAGAATTAATTTTGGTGAAATGGGAGATAAAGTACTATATCTGCTGCGAAATATTATAACTATTCATGAGAGTCAAATACCGTTGTATACTACTCCATTCCCATTCCAAAAGAATAAAATAACAAAAGATGATATTCCAACAATCATGACAGCCAAAGAAAATCTGCCCCATTTATTAAAAATATGCGAGGAATTAAGGGAGTGGGCATCCAGCAATAAAGAATATAGAATTTGGTTGCCTCACTTTGACAAACTACACAATGCCATAAGACGTAATGCAGTAATTTATGATCTAGTATTAGCTGCATTGCGATATGAAGAGGAAACAGATCCTGTTAAGAAAGACGCTATTTTAGATGAAATACTAGAACTAAATGAGAAAGATTTTGATATCGTAAAAGAAATGTTCTTTGATATTAATCCTGTAGGTGAAACAGGTGTAAAGAGCTGCATGTATCCATACCATGAATTAAAGAGACTAATTCATAATATAAGGAATCCAGAAAATCCTGATGATGATATTATCTGTTCTGGAATTGAAGCATTAGGCTGGCTATGGCTTTAATTGAATGGAGATGGAGAAGTGAAAATGAATACATCAGCAGAAGTAATAAAACAGACATCGAATGCAATACCTCTAATTGAAGTTAAAAACTGTACAATGGAGTTCCCGGGCGTCAAAGCGCTAGATAATGTTAACTTCACTTTGATGCCCGGCGAATGCCATGCCCTAGTAGGTGAAAATGGGGCAGGCAAATCTACTTTATCAAAGTGTATAACTGGCGAATATCGCATGACTCAAGGCGAGTTATACATTGAAGGGAAAAGAATAAGAAATTCTAATTATACAATAAGAGAATCTCAGAGCCTTGGCATTTCAATAGTTCATCAAGAATTTCAGCTTATGAATGAAATGACCGGTTTAGAAAACGTCTTTTTAGGTCGTTATGAAACGAAAAGTGGTTTTATAGACTGGAAAGCTTTACAGAAAAAAATTGAGGAATTAAAAGATTTTTTAGAAGTAGACGTTAATTTTAATATACCGGTTAAGTATTTGAGAACAGCTGAAAAGCAAATAGTACAGTTGGCAAGGGCATTAGTTAATGATTCGAAAGTCATAATATTCGATGAGTTAACTGCTGTACTACAGGAAAAGGATATTCAAAACATATTCCGGATAATAAATGTTCTTAAGAAAAGAGGAATAGGAATAATTTATATATCTCACAGATTAGATGAGGTTTTTGAGTGTTGTGACAGTTACACGGTTCTATGCGACGGTAAACATATTAACAGTGGGAAAGTAGCAGATATTGATAAGCCTCAGCTTATTAGAATGATAATTGGCCGTGAGTTAACGCAAGCTTATCCTCAAATAAACAATAAGATTGGTGATACATTATTAGAAATTAGAGATTTCACAGCACCAAAGGCCTTTAGGGATGTTAATCTTTGCTTAAGAGAAGGTGAAGTTATAGGAATTGCAGGATTGGTTGGAGCAGGTAAGACTGAGTTGGTACAAGCCATCTTTGGCAATCATGAATTAATTAAAGGGAAAATCCTCTTAAGAGGTAAAGAAGTTAAGATTAAAAATCCTAGACATGCTATTAAACTAGGAATTGGATTTGTTCCAGATGAAAGAAGAATGCTCGGTCTTAACATGCTATTTGACATCAAGGATAATACTACCTTGCCCACTATGGCTATGTTTAGAAAATATAAAATCTTTCAGGATAAAAAAGCGGAAGCCAAGGCTGCATACGATATTAACAAGAAGCTTAATCTAAACTATTATTCCTTATGGCAGAAGGTTTCAAAACTATCTGGAGGAAATCAACAAAAAATCGTTATTGCAAAATGGATGTTGCGAAACTGCGATATATTTCTTATGGATGAACCTACCCGTGGAATAGATATAGGGGCTAAATTCGAGATATATTCATTGATTAACGAATTAACAAAACAAGGAAAAGGCATTATTATGGTATCACCAGAAATGGAAGAACTTATTGGACTTTGCCATCGTATTTACGTAATGTATGAAGGAGTTGTTATGGATGTGGTTGAAGGTGAACGGAAAACACAAGAAGTTATTATTAACAGTTTGTTAGGAGTGAAAGAAAATGTTTGAATTAGACTACAAAGAAAAAACCAAAAGATATGGCGGTGGCATTAAATCATTCCTATCAGACTGGATGATACTTATATTGTTTATAGCATTAGTGACTATATGTATGCTTACAATGAGTAAGTTTAGAGACCCAAAAAACTTGTTTAATATAATACGACAAGCATCTTTTATTGCTATTATTTCCATGGGTGAGTTCTTTGTTATCCTTACGGGTAACATGGATATGTCAATATCTTCCATCATAGGTATGGTGTCAATTTTCTTTGCAGGATTAGTTGTTACTATGGGTCTTCCAGTTTGGCTAGCAGTTTTAATAGTTATTCTGATGTCTATTATAGTTGGCATAATTAACGGAGTTCTAACAGTAATTGGGAAAATGCCTTCTTTCATTGCTACTTTAGTAGTTATGAACATTATACGCGGTTTTAACTTCATATACTCTGGAGGACTCCCGATCTCTGGTCTTCCTGAAGGTTTCAATTTCCTTGGTGCAGGATATGTGGGTGTTGTTCCTTTTCCAGTGATCCTTATGTTTATAATAGCGATCATACTATATGTATTTACCACCCAAACGTCTTTAGGTAGAAGTTTTTATGCAGTGGGAGGTAATTATGAAGCAAGTAAACTTTCTGGTATAAATGTACAATTTGTTGGGATACTTGCTTTTGTGATTTGCGCTGTCTTAACATCAATTGGCGCATTAGGACTAACATCGAAAACCTTAGCTGGTAACATAGCCTTAGGTGATGAATTGTTATTTGATGTAATGACAATCGTAGTGCTAGGTGGCACATCTTTAATGGGTGGTAGAGGTAGAATATTTGGAGTTGTAATAGGAGCACTATTCTTACAAGTAATTAGTAATGTAATGGTATTAATGAGTATTGCTACACCTTGGCAGTGGGTGGTAAAAGGCATTATTCTGGTCACTGTGGTTTTGATTGATTCAAATACAAAACGTGATTAAATGGTTTAATTAATAAACCATAATTCAACTGGGATTCTTCCGGTTATGAAAAAAAATAATAAACATAAAGGAGAGATGTATAATGCACGGACGTATCCTAATACCAGATCATGAATACAAGGAAAGAGTGATGCGGGCAGCTGAGTTGATCAGAAGAGATGGATTAGACGCACTAATTGTAAACGGTAATGAAGCTGATTTCGCAAATACCAGGTATTTTTCTGGATTCTGGCCTTTATTTGAAAGATGCGGTGTTGCTATCAGTGCGGCTGGAGATGCAGCACTTATGGTTGGACCGGAAAGTGGCGAATTTGCCAAAGATCGGTCAAAAATTGATAAAATTTATGTATTAAAAGATTACCGTGAAAGTGCCGACCCCGCATATCCTGAGCTGAAGTGTGATACTTTTAATGATGTATTTAAAGGAATCGGTGTTACCGGCAAGAAGTTAAGAATAGGTGTTGCTAGCTTCTTGGATACTTCAGTTGTAATTATGGAAGGAATAAAACAAGCATTTCCTGAAGCAGAAATTGTTAGATCAGATCATATAATGGTAGAACTTCGCTCCATAAAATCTGAAAATGAGATAGCCTGCTTAAAGGAAGGTTATAGAATTGCGGAACTTGCAACCAAACAGGTAATTGAAGAAATAAGACCTGGAATGACAGAGTTACAAATGGTTGGGGTGGCACAGAGAGTAATATACGAAAACGGTGCTGAATACGAAGGTCTACCCATGTATGTATTCTCTGAGAAATCAACCAGACATGCAATTTCTCGTTCTTCTTACCGTAAATTTGAAAAGGGTGATATAGTACAACTTAATCTGTCCGCTAGAATTGACGGATACTCTGCTTCTATTGGTTTCCCAATTGTATTAGGGAAATTAACCGGTAAAAGACGGGATGTAGTAATGTTTGGACTTGAGGCTCATAAATGGACCGAAAAGCAACTTAGAGCTGGAGTACCAGCAGCTGATGTTGCTAAAGGATATTACCAGTTTTTTGTTGACAATGGCTATAAGGATAACTTTGTATATGGACCGATGCATGGCACAGGCATGATAGAAGTTGAAGCGCCCTGGGTTGAAACTACTTCAGATTATACTTTTAAACCAAATATGACATTCCAGATTGATTCTTTTATTGCTACTGAAGAATTCGGTGTAAGATGGGAAAAAGGAATAGCAATAAAAGAAAATGGAGTAGAAGTACTGTCTTCACCGATAGGAAGGCTGTATGAGCTAGATTTCTAAATTAATAATTACACACATTGTCGTGAATTTTTATAAAACTGCCATTAAAAGGAGTGATTTCTACTCCTTTTAATGGGCAGTTTATAACAATAAATGTAAGATGAAAGAAGGATAGTTATGAAATTAGAACTATTATTCCCCAAAGAAATAGAAGAAGCAAAGCGGAAAAAAATTCCACTAGTAATACCAGTTGGGACCATAGAATACCATGGACCTCATTGTGCATTTGGATGTGACGGTCTAATTGCATATGGAATTCTGGAAAGATTAAAAGAAGAAAAAGATATAATAATTGCACCACCTATTTGGTATAGCCCCTCCAGCTGGGCCGTTGGAGGTCCGGAAACTGGAACAGTACATGTTGAAGCTGATGTATTTGAGCAATATGTTTATCATGTATTGAAGTCTTTCCTATACGGAGGATGGCAAAATATTTATTTGCTCATACATCACCAATATGAGCAGGAAAACTTGCTTCCCATGACCTTATGTTGTATGAAGGCGGCAAAAAAACTAACCTTCCAATATCTAGAAGAAAAACGTGGAGTAGGTTGGTGGGGAAGCAATGAGAATAAGGAGTTTTATGAAAAATTGGATGATAGTGATAATCCTTGGGATTGGATTACTGTATTGCCTGTTATGAGCAAAGAAGTTCAAAACGCTACTGGATATGATCATGCTGGTAAATGGGAATGTTCTATTTTAAGTGCTCTTTACCCTGAATCAGTAGAATTAGACAGGATTAAAGGTAGTAATGAATGGTTTATTCAGGATGCAGTTGCATCTTCACCTGAAATCGGAGAAAAAATGGTAAGTTTATGCTTGGAAGATTTGAAAAAGAAGATACGATAAACGTTTTATAGTTGTTAAATATATATGAGGTGGTGCATATGGACAGCAAGGTATTGGAGATGAGAAATATTTCTAAAAGCTTTCCAGGAGTTAAAGCATTGGATGATGTTTCTTTTGACTTAAAAGCTGGGGAAGTACATGCTTTAGTTGGAGAAAACGGAGCAGGCAAATCAACTCTGATGAAAGTATTGGCTGGAATTTATTCTAAAGATTCAGGAGCCATATTAATAAATGGAAACGAAGTCAAGATTGAATCCGTAAGAGATGCGCAAAGATTGGGTATTGTTATGATCCATCAGGAGCTAAATCTGATGAATCACCTGACGGTAGCTGAGAATATCTTTATTGGCCGTGAGTACAAAAAAAAGTTCCCTTTATTTCTTGATGCGGGCAAACAAATAAAAAAGACTCGTGAAATATTTTCTGAGTTAAATATAGACATTGATCCAACAGTTAAAGTAGGAAAACTAACTGTTGCAAAACAACAAATGGTTGAAATTGCAAAAGCTCTTTCTTATGATTCAAAAATATTAATAATGGATGAACCAACTGCATCTCTTACAGATAGCGAAATTGAAGATTTGTTCAGGATAGTAAGAACACTGAAAGAAGAGGGCAGATCCATTATCTACATTTCTCATAGGTTAGAGGAGTTAAAAATTATTTCTGACAGAATTACTGTAATGAGAGATGGAAGATATATAGATACAGTCAAGACAGAGGAAGCTGACATTGATGATGTCATTAAGATGATGGTAGGAAGAGAAATATTTGTTAAAAAACAAGAACCTTTTAAAAACGAAGACGCTCCTGTTGCACTCAAAGTAGAGAACTTAAGTGCGGGCAGAATGGTAAAAAATGTTTCTTTCCACGTAAGAAAAGGCGAGATTCTGGGGTTCGCCGGCCTGATGGGTGCAGGAAGGACTGAGGTTGCCAGGGCAATATTTGCTGCAGAGAATTATGAATCAGGAGATATATATATAAATGGAAGAAAAGTGAAGATTAAGACTCCCAATGATGCGGTAAAAGCAGGGATAGCGTATCTGTCTGAAGATAGAAGGCGGTATGGGTTAGCTTTAGGTATGAATGTTGATGAAAACATTTCAATGGCTAACATGAAAAAATTCTCCAAACTTTTATTTATAGATTTTAAAAAATCTTTTACAAATTCTCAGATGCAAAGAGAGAAATTAGATATTAGAACTCCGTCATTAAAACAGAGAACAAAATTTCTGTCCGGCGGTAATCAACAAAAAGTTGTACTGGCAAAATGGCTGACCAGAGACTCTGAGATAATTATATTTGATGAACCTACCCGGGGCATCGATGTCGGAGCTAAAAATGAGATATATAAGCTGTTAAATAATCTAGCGCAACAAGGTAAGGCAATAATTGTAATTTCTTCAGAATTGCCTGAAATTATAAGAACATGCCATCGTGTACTGGTCATGTGTGAAGGCAGAATTACTGGCGAATTAATCGGGGATGAAATCGATCAAAATAAAATCATGCAATATGCCATCAAAAGGGATATCAATAACGGGAGGCTCTCATCATGACAAGAACAAGTGACAAACCTTCAAAAAAAATAAACGATAATAAAATGACAAGTTCAATAAGAGATAGATCGCAAATTGTTATTATTTTGGGCATATACATCTTGATGATTTTATTCTTTTTTATACTAAAACCCAACTACCTGAGCTATGATAACATTATGACCATTTTATTAGCTACTTGTGTAAATGGTCTTTTGGCTCTTGGAGTTTCATTTGTAATTTTTACCGGAGGAATTGATATTTCTGTAGGTACAGTTATGACCTTTTCCAGTGTAATGAGCGGAATAGCCCTAAATAACTGGGGATTACCATTGCCACTTGTAATTTTATTTGGTTTTCTTGTAGGTGCCTTCTGTGGCGCTGTTAACGGATTTGGCGTTGCCAAAATGTATCTTCCGCCATTTATAGCAACTATGGCAATGCAAATGATTACCAAAGGTCTTTCTTTAGTGGTTTCAGGGATTAAGCCTATATATTTTACTGCCGCACCGGGCTATCAAAATATAGCTACAGGATACTTTTTAGGTATTCCGGGATTTTATAATGCAATTGTGATTTTACTTGTAATTGCTGTTATAGCCTATATTATTTTTTCTAAAACAATTATCGGAAGATTTGCCCTTGCTATAGGCTCCAACGAGGAAGCAACACGTTTATCCGGTGTAAAAACTGACAATTGGAAAATTGCCATATATTCATTATGCGGTTTATTCGCAGGTTTTGCCGGGCTGATAATGTCTTCCAGGTTAAATTCAGCTCAGCCTCAGCTAGGTGCCGGTTATGAATTGGAAGCTATAGCTGCAGCTGTAATTGGTGGCAATTCATTAAATGGAGGAGAAGGCAGCATTACCGGTACGATCCTAGGAGCCCTTATTATCAGTTCATTAACAAATGGGTTAAGAATTATGTCTGTACCTACCGAACTTCAATCAGCAATAGTAGGACTAGTTCTTGCCTTGGCTGTATATTTTGATAAGAGAAGAAGAATAAATGAATAATCACGTTCAGGCTAATACCCTAGGCAAAGATTAGGGGTTAGTATAAAAAAATAAGGAGGAGAAATGATGAAAAAAAGAATTCTAGCACTTCTCTTGATTGTATCGATTTTGGCATTTGTTGTCGGATGCCAGCAAGCAAGCCAAGATCAACCATCTCAAGAAACACCTCAAAAACCTGCTGAAGAGCCAGCACAGGAACCAGCTGAAGAACCAGCGCAAGAACCTTCAAGTGATGAAAAGCCATATGTAGCTATGATTGCTTTAGGATATGGACATCAGTTCTGGCAAGCAGTTAGACAAGGTGCAGAAAACGCAGCAGAGGAGTTCGGCGTAAGGATCACATTCGAAGGCCCTGAAGAAGAGACAATGGTCGACAAACAACTTGATATGCTGAACACCGCTTTATCTAATAATCCAGCAGCAATAGCATTAGCTGCAATTGATGTAGAAGCTGTTACGCCAATACTGAAAGATGCCAAATCAAAAGGAATAAGAGTAGTTGGTTTCGACTCAGGCTGCGGTGATGAAGCAGAATCACATTGCTCTACTGATAACTTGCAAGCAGCCGCGCTGGCAGCAGAAAACGCAGCTAGACTGTTGGAAGGCAAAGGGAAAATAGGAATTGTAGGACATTCCCAGACTGTAATTGATGCAGTGCAAAGAGTAGATGGATTTGTAGAAAAGATAAAAAATGAATATCCTGACATAGAAATTGTCGATATTCAGTATGGTGACGGAGATCATCTGAAATCTGCCGAAGTTACCAAAGGTATGTTACAAGCACATCCGGATATAGACCTGATCTATACATCTAATGAAGGAGCCTGTGTAGGAGCTTATAACGGACTTAAAGAAGCTGGCAAATTGAATGAAGTAATACTAGTTGGATTTGACTCCTCAGCTGCAATGAAGGAAGCTATCAGAAATGGAGAAATTGCCGGAGCGATCACTCAGGACCCTGTTGGCATGGGATATAAGACTGTTGAAGCTGCAGTAAAACTAATCAAAGGTGAAAAAGTGGAAGAATTCATAGACACAGGTTGCTATTGGTATGATGCCAGCAACATGGATGAAGATCATATTGCACCACTTCTATACGATTAACTAAAACAAAATATAAACAAAATCAAGCTATGGATTAGCCTGTTTGGCTAATCCATAGCGCTAATATATTGATAAATATAATTAAAATAATTATAATAGCAGGAGATCCACAGCAATTTTGGAGGTGTTTTTTAATATGATGCCAATTACTATTAATCTAGACAGAAATTATTTTACACCAAAAGAAAAAGTTTTTGCTCAAAATGGAGATTTGAGGGCTTCTTTATTTCTTTATGATAGCGGAGTACATGGTATAAAAATAGAAAATAAATTGGGATATATTACTGTGCTGC